>ENA-OZDC01000005-OZDC01000005.1-human-gut-metagenome-genome-assembly--contig:-NODE-5-length-125783-cov-11.653546_pt1 | contig 125783 bp, 128 predicted proteins | sample MGYA00244082_ERZ653570 | MGnify/ENA primary metagenome ERZ653570 (study PRJEB26926, sample SAMN06164919) | human gut metagenome | biome: ENVO:00009003; feature: ENVO:2100002; material: ENVO:00002003... | reverse complement strand
CAGGCTTTTTTGGAGCTGCTGACCAGATTCGAACTGGTGACCTCATCCTTACCAAAAACATGATGCATCTAATGTTCAATAAAACTATGCGTTAAATTGCTCAATTATCAGCTATTTATTGCAGCTAATGAGGAGTTCGGGGAGATTGAGAGCGCTTTGTTAAACTGCAGGTTTGCCCCATTTTTACCCCAAACAGTATAAAAAGAATGGGGGGGGGTAAAATGTCCATAAACACTCTGAAAAACTGCGTTTCATGGAAAAGTGCTCACATGTAGATTTTTAATGTTATATCAAATATTCTGTCGTTTATCGAGGAAAGAGGCCTGAATAAACTGTCGCAGGCAATTGAAAGATATTCAGTGTCGTTGAAGTGCTCCCCGATTATAAGGTTGTATTCGTCCATTCTTTCGATGATAAAATCGACATCTTCGGAGATTCCAAAATACTCTTTGTATCTTTCTATCAATGAAATTCTGTTGTTTATTGCTCGAACTTTCAATGTAAGTTTAGACATTTCATAATCGGGTGGTATTTTGAAAAGTGCTTCGTCGTTTATTAATTCTTGAAGGGAGTACAGTAAATTTAAAAGCAACTCCTTTTGCCGACGGCTGTCCGTTTGTTTTTGAGTCAAATAATACGACACCCACACGGCCAAAAGCAAGCTAAAACAAGTCGTAAAAGATGTGCGAATAAAATCTTGCGTACCGATATTGCGAATGATCACATAAATGACAATAAAAGAAAGAAAAAGTGGAAGCACTAGTTTCTTCTGTTTAATCCATTTCCAGCGTGAATCAAGCCATTTCATCAAAGATTATCCTCAATAACAAAAACTATTTAAGGGCTTTTATAGCTTCATCAATATACTTATATACTTTTTTCTTAAAGGATTCATCCTCTTCGGATATGATCTCAATGTCTTTAACGGATTTATCTTTGGTCTGTCTAACAAGCCCGCCAAAAGCTTCCTCTAAAAAAGAGACAGCATAACCAAAACCGCCATCAAGCACTACAGTAAGTCTTTCATTTTGAGCCTTTGATTTTTCGAATGCAGGGAGAAGTAAGGTGTTGCGAAAGTCCTCCCCAGAAAACGGACCTTCCTTTATATATCTCCCGCCAGGGGTTTTGGTGTAATCTCTTGCTATATTTATTTCCATATTGGTTACTCCTTTCTTTTCACATATTTCCATGTGAATAGCGTGCCAATAAACTCCTTAGATAGCGAATACTTTGCAATTGAGCCGTCATGTTTTATACGACATTCTCCGTAGCCGGACATAATCATCATATCAGATATATTTTTACTACAAGCCACATCATATATCTCGGGAAGCCCTTGCCCACGGTACGATTCACCGGTTTCAGTTCGCTCCTCACCTTTTAAAGCCGATTCTATATATGCGGAATCACTATTAAATATGCTGAAGTCTTCCAAAAACTCCTTTAAATACTCCCTGACCTTCTTTTTTATGGTTTTTGGAATGCCTACACCGGTATCTAAAAAAACAAATTTTACACAAGAGCTGCAATTCTGAGCAAATATATACCAGTTGTTATCCATCAACTCGTCATCATCCCGATAAGCGTGTTGGTTGGTATTTGTCATTAACTCAATAATGATCGAGTATAGGCCACTTGTGTCACATGGGGTTTCGGATGCAGAACGAACAAATTCACAAATAGTACCAACAAGCGGGCTGTTGATGTTTTTACCGGACGAAATCTGTATCCTGTCATTGCCCGAAGACGCAACGGGGAAATTCCCGTGTTGAACATATTTATAAAACCCTGATTTCTCAAGCGTGTCCCTGACCTTTGGATCAGAAGGCAAGTTCCCAGAAACTCCGACAGAAAACCTTCTAATCTTTTTTGCGTTTGTTATAAGGGCAATAATGTACATTATTGCATCGTTAGATATATACTTGATATTATGAAAATCAAAATATATTTGATCGCCTTTTCCGCATAATTGTATTTTCTCAAAAACATCGGAGAAATATTCAAGAGTTTCATCTCTATTCCCGATTAGGCTAACTTTTTCGGGGGCTATGATAGTCCATTTGTTGATATCAGATTTGTGACCTATGTATGCATTTCTTTTGCCCTGGTGTCGACGCCTTCTATTAAGTTTAGCTTTTCTTTTTAGCCCTTTGTTGGCATGTGCAACTATCCATGGCTTGCGTTTGGCACAAACTTTCTTCATGTATGCTCACCACTTTGTCTAGATAATAGCACAAATCAATTATTAAGGCAATACAAGCGAATGGCACATATATATCAATTAATTAAAAACTTTTTGTTAATAGGCGTAAAAACAGGGGCATAAGTACCGCAAACCACAAAAGATCAAAGAGAGGACATCCTCATTAGATGCCCTCTCTTTGATCTTTACTCGTTTACTTGCCGCTCGTGCTGGGTGCCAAAATAGAAGGCGATCACCATGAGTGTGACATTGTTTACGGCATCGGCGTTGACCGTGCCAGTGATGGCAAGATACGCCCATACGGCCAGTACGATGATGGTCACGATGGTCTTGACCTTAATAAGATTTGCAATGTTTTTAATCATAATTTCCTCCTTATTCATTTACGATGGGCAGCGCCTCCAGCCGTTTCATAAGACTGTTTGCGTCACCGTTTCCGCCCAGTTGCTTGTACACTTTATGCCAATGATGCAGCCTGCGGAGCTCATCCAACTCGACTTCACCGTCCGCCAACACATCCTTAGCCCGTTCCTCGATTATGTACAGCATGACATAGCAAAGGGCTTTGTGCTCGGCGGTTTTCTTGTCGTCCTTTGCATCGTGACGCTTGATAATGTACAACGCAATGCTGCAGACGCCGGTTGCAAATGCGGCTCCGACGCCGCCGCATAATATGGCTGTTATAATCTCCATTTGTTATCCTTTCAGCAGCTTGTTCCAAGTCCAGATCCCGACGATGCCGTCGGGATTTTTTGCGCCACGATTTTTCTGAAAGCGTTTAATAGCTTCCTCGGTGTTGCTGCCGAACGAACCGTCTATTGCAATCAATGATTTACCGTTGATGTTGGTATACTCCAACGAGCGTAGCATCCTCTGAAGCGTTTTTACCGCTGCACCCGTGCTGCCGTTGCGCAGGATGGGTAGTTCTATATTCACTGTCTTTTCCTCCTTAACGGGATCTGTGACGGACTCGCTGCCCGCCAAGAGTTTGTTGACAGTCTCGGCGATTTGACCTTGCCGGTCGTATAGATACTTGCCCGGGCACGCCTTGTTTTCGTAGTCCCGATGAACTGTCATGTTGCAGCCGTTTTTATGTTCCATTCGGTCTGCCTTGTTAGTGCTCCAAATGAGCCGGTCAATGCCGTTACGCCGACACACATCTGCGATTAGCTTTATAAGTGTGTTGTACACCTTGTCATTGACTGCGTAAGGGTGTGTTGCGTCTGAGGCACACTCTATGGTGATAGCTCGTCTGTCGTTTGCCGATGAGCTTGTACACGCCGAACGCTTGGCCTCGGGGACATACATTCCTACACGGCCGTCCGAGCCTATGCCATAGTTTGCACTGGCTCTCTTGCGCTGAAACAGACTGCCGAGACCCTCGACCGAACACTGACCGGCGGCGCAGTGGACCGTTATAGTATCGATTTTCTTACCGTTTCTATTGCCCCTGTACGGGCTTATTTGCGTGAATGCAACGAGCGGACTATTGCCCATGTTATTACCTCCTTATTCAGCAATTAAAATCCTCAAAATGGGGGCTTTTGCCCAATTTGCTCCGTTTTGGACGGTTAACCGATTTTCAGTTTGCCGTTTTGTATTTCGGACTTGATTGTAGCAACATCGGTCTGCAAGAGCCATGCACCGCCGGTTTATTGTAGACCGTCTGAGCCTGCTTGTGAGCAACGGTGAGCGTGTTCTTGGCGTTGTTCCACGATACATTAGGACACCTCCTATAAGCGTATTTTGCTGGGTTACACAAACCAGAAGCCCGTGATAAATACATCGTAGCCGTTTATGCCCGATTCAAGCGGGCGTATCTGAATGGCACTACCAACGGACGATGTCTTTGCCAGTCCCATTGCGTCCTTGCCGCATTTGACCGAAAGTGCGGCATTGGAATCCGGCACTCTGCTGTTGATGGCAAAAAGGTCATAGTCGTATCCGGCATTGAGGTCGGCGTGGATTTTGCCGTAGATTCGCACGAACACCATTCCAAGCAGCGGGAAGTATTTCGCCGTGTAGGAAACATTGGTTATCCTTGCGGTGTTTGCCGTCAGCGTAACATTTTCTTTGTTCTCGATTGCGGTAAGGCGGTTTTTGACCGCCGTATCGTCGTACACGGTGTCGGTGTACTTGGGGCTTGCGGGTATCGCATCGACCTTGGCTTTGGCGGCGTTTGTGTAGTCATTTGTCGAAAGCCCCTTGCCGGTCACTTTATCGACCTTGCCCTTGTCTATCGTGTCCTGCGCACTTGCCGTGCGGTAAGCCGCAAGGCTCTGGTGGCTCTGCAATGCGCTGTCGGCTTTGCCCAAGCTCGTCTGCACCGCCGGGGCAAGGTCTGTTTTCGGAATGCCGCCGGTAGGCTTTGAGTATGTGCCCGTGTTCTTAGTAAAGCCCCAGCCGGAGACGGTGCCTTCTGTCACGGCGTCGGGTATAGTGGGCTTGTCGGTGAGGTCATTGTAGCTGCCGCTGAAGCCTGAGCCTGAGCCTGCTTCGATGCCCGCAACTTTGTTTTCCACTGTCGTCAGACGGTTTTTGACCGCCGTATCGTCGTACACGGTGTCGGTGTATTTGGGGCTTGCGGGTATCGCATCGACCTTGGCTTTGTCGGCGGCGGTGTAGTCATTTGTCGAAAGCCCCTTGCCGGTCACTTTATCGACCTTGCCGCTGTCTATCGTGTCCTGCGCACTTGCCGTGCGGTAGGTGCTCGGGACGGTCTGCAATGCCGTAGCGCCCTTAGCGGCACCACTTCGGATCGTGTCGAGGTCGGTTATTGTATCCTGCTTGCTTGCAAGATCTGCCGCCAATTTAGTAGCAGTCACAAAGCCGCTGTCGTTTTCAAGCTCGCTCAGTCTGGTGGGCACATCAACTGTTACGCCGCCCTCTCCGCTTGTACCGGCGGTCAATGAAAGGGTACGGTGCGCCCATGTGACGGTGGATCCGCTGGTGGTTCTGGTCAATTCGTGCACAATGGTTGTACTGCGTTCCGATGTTATAGCATAAAAATACTGCACATATGAACTACCCACACGCTTATGTTCACGGTAATCGTAGAGCGTATTGTTGTATTCGATCGTAACCGGCATGCCATAGATGTCGACAAATGCAAAGTCGTGAGGAGAGTCGTTAGCCGAAAGCACGCCGTTAGATTCCGTCAATTTGAAGTAAAACGAGCCCGGAAATGGGAAATAGGAATTACTTGCCGAATATGTTTTTGTTCCATCGCTATTTACCTTTGCATACCAAGGCTTAATGCTTATGATTCCGAGGTTAGAAGCCATGCTAAAGCCGTAAAACTCAGCCGACTCCTCGGTGCAGCTTGTGAGCTGCAGCATATTACCTCGACAATTCATGGAACTGGGGCGACCTTCAATATAGGCCGCTTTGATTTTTGCAAAATTAGCGTCCTCATAATCAAAGACATAGGGTATCGTAGGTATAAGCGACTTGATTCCGGCGCAAAAGTCGGATAGGGTAGCTTTGCGATTTTTATAGACTGATTTGTCATAAAGGATGAACTCATCGTTGCTTTTGAGCTCATCTGCGAAGTCCAAACCGTGGATATTGGGAGCAATGCTCCCGATAAGGATTCTTGACATTAAGATCCCTCCAATGTTTTAAGATAGATACTTCCGTCGTCATCGAGCTCAAGCTCCGGGACACCTCCGGAATAAACTGCATAGATGCTGCCGTCCTCAAGCTCGTAGCTGATAGTCGGCTCTACGGCACAATTGTAGCATTGGTATAGCTCCTCGCCCCGCTGTTCAAGCTTGTACGAGCGATAGCCTTCGAGGGTAAGACAGCCGGTGTGCATGGCATCGAGTATTTGCTCAAGGGCGTTTGCGTCCGAGTGCGTCAGGTAGTCCTTGCCGTTGCCCTGTGAGCCGAATTTGGGAAGCTTCGGGTGTGCCGGCATTTCATTGCCGAGGGCATTGATTGCCGTCTGCATATACTCGGAAAGGAACTGAAAAAGAGCGACTGTTGGGATACCAGTGCGGGTAAATGTTCGATCGGTTTGGTCGACGATGGGGCAACTGCGTCCCAGAGCGATAAGCCACAGGGCAATGTAGCGCAGCGCCGCAAACACTCGATTAAGATCGGAGCAATTATACTTAGCTCCGAGATTTCTGTTCGTGATAAGCCTATCAAGAATGCTCATTTGTCACCTCGTATTCGTCGTCGATAAGCACCTCGATGTTTGCCGCAGTTTTTGCGGATATCGAGTAATCCATAGTGATGATGTTGCCGTACAGCACATCGCCGTCATACCAGACACCGACGAAGTCGCCGACCTTCTCGCCACTGATCAGCGCCTTAGTCTTGACCGTTCTCGTTCGTTTCCGCAGCTCGTAGCAGTGATTAAGAACAGAGTTAACATTTACAGGTGAGACAAGCGTCATGTCATTGTAGCTGACCACATAGTCGGCGTCGGCGGCGTTTCTGTCGGGGTTTTCTTTTGAATAAAGGCTCTCGGTCGAGCTGTACTTGATGCCCTTCAGCGTCACTGTGCTGCCCGTGCCGGAAAGCACGGCGTAGTTTACACCTTGAGAAACGATGGTGCCGCCGGTGACGGTAAGACCGCCATACGGTTCGGAAAACTCGACCTTCACAGTGCCGTTCAGCTTCTCAGAGTAGAGCTCATCCGTCTCAGCACCGAGCTTATAGCTTCGAGCCTTGACTTCGACGCCTGTCACAAAGGAGCTCTGCTCCAATTCACCGCCTGCGTAGACACGGGTGTTGCCGATGACTGATCTCGGCGTTGCCGGCAGCGGAGCGATTGAAATGCCTTTGCGGCCGGAAGTGAAGACAACACCGCCTACCGCAAAAGCAAACTGCTGAAGACTTGCCCTGCGTCCGGCGGCAGGCAGCCATCCCTTGATCGGCACGGACGCAAGCGCTGGATCAAGGTTATATGGAACACCGCCCATGATGCCGGGGATTACGGTCGATGCTGCGGCGCCGTCAAACATCCCGCCTTCGTACTTTGACGCCATGTCGAGAAGCCCGAGAAGGTCGCAAGCCTTGACATCGTAAAATCCGCCATGCTTTTTGGTGGAGGTCTCGACGAAAAATGAGCCGAGAAAGTCGTCGCCATCGTAAAGCTCAAGTCGCTGTTTTCGCTGGAAGATAAGTGACGAGTTTGCGGATTTAAGCTCAAACTCGATGTTGTTTACCGGCAGCACATCGCACAGCACATCTGTCTCGGGAGAGTAGCGCAGCGACCTTATCTCTCGGGATGTGAAACGCCGTGTGGGTCCGTAAGCAAGCGACTGCACCTTCAAATAGCGGTACGGAGCACTCATTGCATTAAAGATGATGGAGATTTTATTGAAGTTTACGACCGGCTGCTCGATGGTGTACTGCCATGTGGTGGGAGCGTAGCTGCCGGAATAAAGCAGAGTGTCGTCGTGATACCACGCAACATCCATGTCGGAGCACCATGTGGGACCGACAGGGTCAAACTCAAAACTCAGCGCCGTGGCGCTGAAAAGTGCGTAAAGCTCAAGCTCCAGCTTAATAGGAGTTTCAAAAGTCATATCGGCACGGCTTTGCTGCTTGGAAAATATCCCGTAGCTCTGCGATGCCGGGTCACTGGGTAGCAGACGCATCTTTTCGCCCAGCGTCCAGTAGTCGTCCTCGAAGGTCGCTGTGCGGGGCGCTTCGTTTGCCGTGTCGAGCATTTTTGTCGGCGAGGCAAAGGCCTGCAGGTCGGAGCATGTAGCCACAGTCGAGGCCGCTGCGCCGTCGGGGACATCTTCATATTTGATCAGTAACTCAGACATATGGCCTCTCTTTCAAATTTTCTCAGCGGTGCCCGATTCGGGCACCGCCTTGTTATGTGGGTGTGATGTTCGGATCCGTTGCCGTGAATGTGATCGCCATTCCGCCCCAAATTTTAAGGGAACCTCGCCGCACCTTCAGCTCATCTTCGACCTTTGTGATGTACGCATCAAAGGTCTTTGATGTTTGCCCATAAGGGACGGTCAGCTGCACGGAATCAACAGGCTGAACGAGGGCATCGTGAAACGCATCGTACTGCGCCTGTTTGCCCTGCTTAGGCTCAATGGTGAGCACATAGGTGAAGAATGTACCAATGACATCGCGGATCATAGATGCCGCCGGAGGATCCGTGCGTCCGGCGTTATCTCCGTCTGTGATATCGCATGTGCGCTTGAGCGCACCGACGGCAACCTCGTAAAATACGCCGTTGACAGCGATTAGATCTTGGCTCATACGCTCACCACCTTTACCGTTGATGCACGGCTGCCGACACGGCGAGTTTCCGCCTCAATGTACGGATTAAGCACCCGTGCCAGGGCACTGAGCGTACCGCCGAATGAGATGTTTACATCGGTCGTGCTTGAGCCGCTGTAGTCGGATGTGCGGAGTGCCGTCTCCATAGCCTCGACGATGGTCGCAAGGGGAGACTCGACATTCACGCCGTGCTTCTGGTCGTTGACGATAGCCATGTAAGGGTCGTTACCCTTGAACACAGCACCGTCGGCCAACCTCGGGAGCTTGACCTCCTTCACGGGGTTGATGTTGAAGCCCCACTTCTTGCCGCCGATGACCGGCACCCAATCGGGGATGTTAAACTTGATTTTGTTTACCGCACCGATAATCTTGTTGACGGCCTTGATCGCAAGGTTTGCAATGCCCTCGTAGTAGCTGATTATGCCGTTGCCGAAGAACTTAAAGCCGTTCTTGAGGGGATTGAGCACCTTTGACTTAAACCACGATGCGGCAGAGTTCCAAACGGACTTGACACCGTTCCACACCTTCGAGGCAACCTCCTTGACCTTGTCCCAGTTCTTAACGAGAAGAACAACGATTGCGATAAGCGCCGCTATAGCGGCAATGACAAGCGTGATGGGCGAGGTGAGGATATTCACGGCGACGCCGAGCGCCGTTGTGGCGGCCGTGGCGAGCCACTCTGCGGCTGTCGAAGCGACCATAGCGACCTTCTGCGCAACAAGCGCAGCTTTTGCAGCGACCCACTCCGCAATAAGTGCAACTGCAGCGATGCGGTCTTTGACCTTGGCTGCTGTGGATGCGATGAGCGCAACGGTCGTTGCCTTAATGGCTGCTGTGAGGCTGCCGGCGCTGACAATGAACTCTGCAATGCCGCCAAGCGCCCATGCTCCGCAAAATGCGGCAGCGGCCACGGCTGCGGCCTGAACGGCGCCGGTGTGCTTGGTTACCCACGAGGATATGCCCTCCAGCGCCGACGCAAGCCCGTTAAGGACGCTGACAACAACGCCGCCGGTCCATCCGGCTATAGGCTGCAGGAAGCTGTCCCACAGCCACCCTCCGAGCGGTTTCAACGCTTCGATAACGGATGACAGCAGGGACATACCGCCCGACAGCAGGTTGAGGAATGCCGGCAGGGCATCCTGCACAGTCCATTTTGCCAGCGGCTCGAAAACATTCGTATAAGCCCACTCAAGCCCGCTGAACAAGCCCTGTTTAAGCGGCTCTGCGGCTTTGCGCAGGCGGTCTAAGCTGTTGGTGAGATTAGTAGTATCGATACTCTTAGCGGTAGCTTTGAGACGCTTCAGACACTTCTCAAGCCACGACAGGCTCTCGCCCGCCTCGTCGGCACCGTCGGTGCCCGGCACTACGCTGCCGCCTGTAGACGCAGCCGCTCCGCCGGCAGCGGAGCTTGCCGAATTGCTTGAGGAAGAGAGCATCTGAAGCTGGTCAAAGCCGAAGGTGGACAGCTTCTTTGAGGCGGCCGCTGCGCCGGTGGTCGCATCGGCGAGATCGTCCATACTGTCGGCTGCGGCCGAGGTGTAGCTTGCGCTGGATGCCGCCGAGGCTTTGTTCTGACCGAAGATGTTCGCAAACGCCTGCGCAGCTTTGTTTGCGTATGTGGCTACGGCAGACAGCACAGAGCAAAGCGACTGCAAGGCGGGGAGAAACACGGTGAGCACTCGTGTGACCGCTCCGCCGGCAGTCTCCTTGATATCGCCGAGAGTGTTTGACACCTGCTTCAGACGGCCGTTTTCGGTCGCCGCAAGCGACTGGTTCATTTGGCCGACATTGTTGGTTATGATCTGGGCGAGCATGGCTGCACGCTGCTGCTCGTTGCCGTATTTGAGAACCTTCTCCTCGGCCTCGGTAAAGGTTATACCGACACGGCGCAGTGCAGTGGCCTGTCCCTGCATTGCCTTGCCCATCATGTTGCCGACCATGTACGCCTTTTCGGTCGTGGCGTTAAGGCCCTTCTGCTGGGCTATGAGATTGTTCATTGCAGGAATGAGCGTGTTCAGGGAGCTCGTCTGCTTAAGGAATGTAGCAAGCTGCTGAGCGCCGCTGAGCTGCACCTCGTCACCGATAACGCCGAGCGCCTGCTGCGCAGAACACAGGTCCTTTATCTGCTGAATTTCTTTTGCAGATGCGCCCATGCGCTGCCGCATGACGGTCGCAAGCTTCGTTTCGCCCTCGATCTGTATCTGATACGCTTCTCTTGCCGATTTGGCAAAGGATATGAGGGCAACTCCGGAGAGCGTGATGCCGAGTGCGGCAAAGGTCGACTTCATCGACGATGCTGCGGTTTTCATCGCCGAGCAAGAGCGAGTAACGCCCGCCTTCATCGAGCTCATCGACGCTTTCGCTTTGTTGGCCTGCTTGGTTATGGACGAAAAGTCCGCACCTGCACGGACCATCATATTTCTTACAACGGGCATTTCTACACCTCCTCTGTTCCGCCGAAGGCACGGTTAAGTGCCAGCACGGCGGCGTACATTTGATCATCGGTCATTTCCTTTTTCACACCGGGGATGAAGTCCTCGGGCTTGGGCGGTCGCTTTGCCCATATCATGGGGCGGATGAGCGCAGCAAGAGAATAAACAAAGCCGTAGGACAGCCGTATAAGCTCCTCCTGCTTTCGGGATATCGCCTTTGCCCATGTGTTGAGCTGGGCGGGGGTCATGTTCTCCCAATCGGAATAGGAAACGCCTATTTCGGCGGCGAGACTCAGGCTTCTGTTCCAGTCCCAGCCGCCGTCTGAGGGTCTGCATCGTCATCTTCTTCAGGCTCGCCGAACGCAGCCTCAAGAGCTTCGTTGAACTTCTTAATGACATAGGCGATGCCCACCTGCTCCAGAAGCTCGTCGACCCTTGCACGGGAGAGCGTGGGGTCGTCGTGGTTAAGCATGAAGTACATCATTTCCGAGATATAGTCATAGCGGGTGCCGACGGTGTCCATTTCAACGATGGGCATCTTTGTGGCGGCGGAAAAGCGCTTCATGACAAGATGGCTGAGCTTGAGGGTTCTCGGACGGTCAAGCTCAATTATTACAAGGTCGTTATGCTCTTTCATTTATTCAGCCTCCTGTGTCCTGTGAGGGGTTCGTTTCTGTCGCAGCAAGCGTAGGCTTGCCGGAGACTTTGAGGGATGCCTCAAAGGTTATGGCATCGTCAAGGTCGGCCGAGGTCGCAAACTTCGTGACAATGGCCTTGAAGCTCCAAGTCTTGCCGATGGCGGCAGGAAAAACTATGGAACAGTCAACGATCTCACCGCTTTCAAAAAGCGTATAGGCCTCAGCCTGACCTTCATCGGCACCGTCGAAAAAGCCGGACAGTGCGATCTCACCGGCGTCTTTGAAGCCCTGAAGAAACTCACGGTAGCCGGTCGAGTTGCCAAGATCGGATACATCGACCGTATCGGCGGACAGCTCGATGCCGCCTATGCTTTTGAGTGCGCCGACCTTTTTTGAATTGATATTCAAAACAGTGCCGACGGAACGGGATTTGCTCATGATAATTCCTCCTTGTAGTAGATCCGCAGGGAATATGCCCTGCGGTATAAATTGACCAGCGTCTCTTTCAGATCGGGAGACGCAAGGGAGACTTCGACTTGCTGAATTTCAATACTTCCGCTCTTTGCGCCGGGTAAAGCCCAAAGCTTTGTCTTCACCTGTGCCGCAAGGGCGATGAGCTGCGGATATGTTGCCGTGACGACGCTTACCTCGTACTGAGCAATGCGCAGCTCCGTTATGCCGTCGAGCGCTGCCTCGGTGTTGTCGGCAGTCAGGCGATAAAACGCAAAAGGGGCAGATGCATTCTGCAATGCCTCGGCGGGGTAAACCTTGCCCGACAGCGCCGAGAGCTGTTCTACACGGGCGGTAATGATAGATTCAAGGCTCATTTGACCCACTCCTTATTAAGCTCTTGTGTTGCTGTTCGGATAACGGCTTGCCGTGCTGCCGGAGCTGCTTCATCCGTTGCATCACGCATGAAATGATAGCCGGGAACATAGGAATAACCTTTGCCCTTGGAACGGGTCAAAAAGCCGTACTCCATCGATGCCGGATAATATGCATGATCGCTCTTGCCGCCGGCCTCGCCCGGGTTTTTGATCGGCTTCTGAAATATATCGTTCTTTTTAGGGTCAAACATGAGGTCGTATACCTTTTTGCCCCGGACGCTGCTTCGTTCACCAACACGAACAATACCTCGTTTAAGCTGCCCTGTGTCACCAACGGGGGCGGAGTTTCTGACCGCTTTACGGACTACGGTAGCGCCCTTGCCGGCTGAGCGAGTTGCGATCTTTTGAGGGACTTTAGCAACACGGGATAACGCCCGCTCAAACTTGATCTCATCATCCCAGTTGATAACAAAGTCGGCCATCACAGCACCTCCGTGACCATGAGCATAAGCTCCTCGTGGCGCTCGCCGAAGTCTATTGGCGGAGCGTCAAGCGTAAATGTCCGCTTGCCAAACTTGATGCGCATATCCGAGGTGATGCCCTTGCGGTAGCGCAAGAGCATCTTGTGCGTGACCGCAGACTGCGCCTGCGACGCTGCATAAAACTCACGCCCCTTTATCGGGTCAATGAAGGCGTATGCCGTAAACTGCGTGACCCAGTTTTCATCGACAGTTACGGCAGGGTCACCGGTCTCGGCGTCACGAGCGCCGTTGAATTTCTGAAACTGAATGCGATAGCGCATTTTACCGGGGTCTGTCATGTGTAGTCCTCCAAACAGCAAAATGCCGATACCATAACGGTACCGGCATTTATGCTCTGACCTATTCTGCCGTATAGCCTTGCGCAGCACGGGCTACGGAGGCACGGCCTTTAAGCGTATTGATGACCGGCCGCAGCGCATCGGGCGCAGAGCCTATTGCGTCACGGTGGTCGTAGTAGTAAAGCGTGAGAGCGTGTACAGTGCGCAAATAGAGCTTATCCGGCTCACCGTCGGCAGGCACAGAGATACCTGCATCTGCGAGGTATTCCTGCGCTGCCTCATATAAGTCGGATACATCCTCAAGCTCATCGCTCGTAAGATCTAAATCGTCCAAGCGCATATAACGCAGGCACTTTTTAAGTGCCGACGGATCTACCATGATTAGCTGCCGGAAGCCGGCGTGATAGTGCCGACAACAAAGCCGTGGTGGGCGATGATGTTGCCGCCGACCATTGCATCGCCAAGGACGGTGATAAGACGCTCGCCGGCCTTGTAGCTCTCATCGACACGGACGGAGTAATCGCCGAACAGGCCAAGCTCATAGTTTGTCGGATCACCGTAGACAAGGTTGTTTGCGCCAACGCCGCTACAGATGGTGTACGGGATGGTCAGACCGCCGTCCTTGATGATACCGGTGTTCGGACCGTCGGGGATGATTTCATAGAGACGACGCTTTTCGTTCGTACCACGGAGTGCGCCGAGTGCCTTGAGGTTTGCTTTTGTGAGGAACAGGCGGGCGTTTGCACCCACGGCGTCATCGGTGCCGTAAGCAAAATACAGCTGGTCGAGTGTGCCGACGCCGATCGCAGCGCCGAGGTTCTCAGACGCATAGATAGCAGTGCCGGCCTTGTTTTTGCCGTTTATAATGCCGTACATCACATGGGTCGTCTCACTGTCACCGGCGGCAATGAGGGCGCTCACCTTGCGGCGCATGGCGTTGAGCGCCATGCTGCGCACCTTCTCAAAGTAGCGTGCCGGAGTGAGCTTTGCGATGTTGCGGTCGACATATGAGGTAACATTGACCTCGTAGGGCTTTATCTGTGCAACGCCGAAGGTAGGGTCGGTAGCAGTGCGTGCCGTACCGGCAAGAGTTGCGATGTCGTCCGCCTTTGCGTCCATTTCGCTGACTACATAAGGCTCGTTGAACTCACCAAGACCGGTAAGATCCTGCACAAAGACCTGATCAATGATGGACGACACCTGACTGCCGGGAATGTCACGAATATCCGAGCCTACGCCCGAGGGCTCGGCGAGAGTGCCGGTGGCAAGAGTGGTGGCGTTGAGCATGCGGCGCATCTCCTGCGCAGAGAAGTTGACCTTCTCGCCACGCATAAGAGCGCTGCCACGCTCGGCGGCCATATCAGTGTACTCCGCACCGTTGGGGACTGCTGCATCGGCACGGCGAGCCTGCTCGTTGGCCAGACGCTGATAGCGCTCCATTTCGGTGTTCATGTTGCTGACACGCTCCATCTGAGCATCGTACTCGGCGGTGTTGCCGGCAGTCAGCGCCGCCTCGGCAGCATTGAGGGCCTGCGTGCGCTCGGCAGCAAGGTTAATGAGTTTCTGTCTGGGATCCATGATAATTCCTCCTTAAGAATATCGGGTTTTTTCAAGATTAAGACGCTGTGTGCGCCTGAGTATTTCTGCCGCATTATCTGCGGTCGGAGCTGTGATATCGTGACCTTCGGCCGGAGCTGCGCCGTCTCTGACACGCCGCTCGTATTCTTTGAGCAGGAGACCGATGTCGGGAAGCTTCGGACCGTTTGCGTAACCTCTGAGACCTCCGGCAATGGCGTTTGCGTAGCCTGTACTGAGTGCGCAGTCTTCATCGCCGATTATCGAATCGGCAAAGCCGTATTTGACGGCGTCCTGGGCGCACATCCAAGTCTCGGCCGAGATAAGCTGCATAAGCTCGCTGCGGCTGCAGCTTGCTCCGCACTTAAGCTCATAGGCATTGACAATGCTGGTGGTCAGACTGTCGAGCACGGCAGCCGTGTCACGGAGGTCGTTCTGATTGCCGTCGGCAGAGCAGCTCGGCAGATGTATCATCACCTGCGCTACAGGCGAGAGCCTGACCTCGTCGCAGGCGACCATAACGGTTGACGCTGCCGATGCGGCGATAGACTGCACCTCGGCAACGGTGTGCACGCCGGAAGATCTAAGCAGCGAGTACATCTCAAAGCCCGAGAAAACATCGCCGCCGCAGGAGTTTATCTCAAGCTCCAGCGCTTCGCCATCGGGCAGATCCCTGAGCGCATCACGCACTTTCTTTGCCGAAAAGGCCTCGATTTTGAACCAGTCATAAAGCCACTGGTCGGAGCTCGGCACAACATAGCCGTTAAGTGTTATTCGCATTTGCGTTTCCTCCGTCGTTTCTGTTTTGCGAGAGCTTCTTCCAATCCGAGAGCGGCACATAGTTGAGTGAAGCATAGCGCTCATCGCCGCCGTCGACATCCGGAAGATCTTCCAGATCGCGAATGTCGTTGGCAGAGTAAGCGCCGATGTTGCGCATCTTCTCGTACCATGAGCCACGGGCAGTGAAGTCGCCACGAAGCTCAGCATTGAGGTTTATCCGTATGCGATAGCGCTCGGCATCGGCAAAGGTCAGCAGCCGGTATGTAAACGCTTCTTCGTACCTTGTGACAATGGGGTGGAGCGTGGAGACCACATACTCTATCGAGTTTTGCTCGTTCGAGTTGTAGCTCTGCTTACCGCTCTGAAGCTTGTACAGCGGCACGCCGAAAAACCTCGCAATATCCTGCACGCTTATTTCTGCATTTTCGACAAACTGTGCGTCACGGTTTGTCACGGATATGGGTGTATACTTAAGGCCATAATCGAGGATCGCAATGCGCTGCGCATTCGATGGACCGGAATGGCGCTTTTCCCATTCACGGCGGATAAGATCCTTTTTGCTGACGGAGATCTCTTTCCCGTCGGCAAGGGTAATTGTCGTGGTGCCGGATAGGTCGGCTTCCGTTTCTAAAACGCCGCCGGGCTGACCGCCGTTTGCGTAATAGTTCAGATTGTATTGCTGACTTGCCCTCGCTGCGGCTATTACCTCGGACGCCCGCTCAAGCACGGATATGCCCTTGTATCCGTTGTGCGAATAAGCCATGACATGGATCATGTCGGCACGGTGCACTGTGCTCACAGAGCCGGTGAACGGATGAATGAGGCGATACCATACATGCCCATCGGTATCAAGATAAGGGCAGACAAGCTCGTGCGGAACGGAGATGAGCTCCTGCGGCTTTAGCGTGACAGGGTCACGAACGATGAGAGCATAGCCGTTGCCGGCAAGGCGGTTTGCCTCGATATGCTTTTTGAAGTCTGTCGGCGTCTGCGCTTCGTTCGGCCGCACCGTAAGCAGACGGTTAAGCTCGTGCTGCACCCGATTGCGGCTATCCCTGTCCTGAATGTAGATCGGCAGCTTGCCGATGGAATCGGATATTAGCTCTATGCAGCGGTCGACCGCCGAAAGCTTCATTGCCGAGCTTGCGCTCGTGCAGTCGCCTGCGGCAAAGGCCGAGGCCGCCGTGAGCGTTGCAACGGTGGTGTCGTTGCGGATATGCGGTGGGGAGCTGAGGCCCATAAGCCCCCGCTCAAATCTGTTTGCCATACTTAATCACCTCCGCCTCTTATCAGGATCACGCCGAAACCGACAAGCAAAATGCCGGTCATGATAATGCCTGCGGGCAAGTTTATAAGAATAACGCCGTAGCCGATGCAGCCTGCGCCAATGACGCAGAGTGCCGTCGGGAAAGCGTTCTTCAGCCATTTGAGAAGCTTCATATTTCCTCCGGTGCCCGATTCGGGCACATTACATTGTCCATTCGCCCGAGTCGAGCCGGTCGCCCAGCGTGGGATTGTTCCGGCGGATAAGCGCACGGGCGAGAGCGTTCATCACCGCTGCAACGGGGTCGATGCGCTCGGTATCGTTCTTGAATTTCTTCGACAGCTTGATGTCGCCATAGTTGTTCTGGATCTCAACGGCGTTGCCGAAGCACCAAATCGCAAGTGGGTTTTCTTCAAGAACTATGCGCCCCTGAAGAAGCAGCTCACGAAAGCCTTTGACGGCGAGATTTTGACCGGCGCAGGTCTGAGAGATCTCCACGCAGAAGTCCTCATTGTTGCGCTCCTCGCACATCTTGATTGCAAGGTCGGTGGCGTTGTGGCCGTCATAGTCGCACTCAACGACCTTCCAGCCGTGATTGCGCTCGCCCTCGGCTATCCAGTTGTCAACATAACTGTTGTCGGTCACGCCGCCGGGCGTGAGGGTACAGTAACCGTCCTTTGCCCAGAATGTATATGGGACACGGTCGGTGTGCTCGTGACGCATGGCGCCTTCCTCGGGCATGAATGCGTGAAGCTTTAATGCGACCCGCTCATCCGGCAGCAGAAAGACTGCGCCGACGCCGCTAAGATCTATGCGCTTACCTAAGTCAAAGCCGGTCCAGCACTCAAGCCCATCGGTGAGCTGAGCAAACTCGGCCTTTGAGAGCTGCGCCTGCCGGAGTAGCTTCATGCAGTTCTCGTCAAGATAGCGGTTGACCGAGCCCGCCTGCCATTGGCACATGCGTCGGGTGAGGAATGAGCGTATCTTGTTGGAATCCTTCGAGGCGTAAGCGGCATCATGCTCGGCTCGCACCTCCTTGAGCAGATATTTTGAATAGTCGTTCGGATATCTGAAGCAGGGATAAGGCATACACCATAGGCTCTCATCGTGAGGATTTGCACCGTCGGGAAGCTCACGGATCATGACAAAGTAGGTCTCGTCCACGGCGTTGCCGTCAAGGATGTCCTTTGCAAATTGCTCCTCTGCAAAGCAGGGCTTGCTCTGTGCATCGTCACCGGCCGTCGTGATAATATCCATGAGGCACTGCGCACGCTTACCGAAAGAGTTTTCGCCGATGTCGTGAATGGCCGAGGTCGGGTGTGCGTGGTACTCATCGATGATAAAATAGCTCGGTGCGCCGGAGTCTTTGTTTTTCGTATCCTTGGACAGCGCCCGCATAAATCCACCACGTGTTCGATGCTTCACGGGGTTTGCCTTCGGAATGATGAGCCGCTTTGCGATGTTGGGTGAGTTTAGCGCCATCGCCTTAGCGTCGCCGAAAACTCTCATCGCCTGCGCCCGGTCGACAGCTGCACACTCGACCTCCGGTGCCATCTCAAATTGCTTCAAATCCGGCTGATACGGAGGATAAAGCACATCGGCGCACATGTGATACAGGCACTGAGCGGACTTTTCAGTGCTTTTAAAGCAGCCTCGGGCACGCTTGTTGTAGGCCTTGCGGAAGCGCCTTGTGCCGTCGTGCATATCCACCCAACCGTACAGACAGCCCAGGTCGAAGATCTGCCAGGGCTGCAGCGTGAGCGGCTTGCCCTGTTCAACGCCACGCAGCTGGATGCATTGCGAAAACCACTCGATTATCCGGTCGGCACGGGTCGTGTCGAATACATACGGAAATTCCTTCGTGCCCTGCCGCTTGAGGTCTCGCAGATGCCGCTCACAGGCTTTTATCTCATACGGGCAGCACATATCATGCAGCTTGCCGTAGGCCACCTGCTTTGCGTACACGCTCACAGGGTGGTGCAGGCCGGACTGCTTGCGCACCTTAGCCATGTTCCAGCTCCCATTGCGAGGGGAACTTTGCAGCGTCGAGCAGGCACACGCCGTCAAAGGCGGCATTGATAGGGCAGTTTATACAGTGCTCGTTTTTCGAGCACTCGTTCTTTATCAGGGTCAGCACGGCAATGAGCCAATAGGGGGCTCTGAGATGCTTGCTGTTCATGGGACACCTTCTTTCAGTCTCCGAATAGGTCGTTGTATTCGTCCTCGACAGAGGCCTTCTTCCGTGCAAGCTGAGCTCGGCCGGAGGGGGTAAGACCAAGCTCCTTTGCGTAGGTCAGCAGGAGTTTTTCGAGCGCCTGAGTTCTGGCAGAAAGGCCGTCGATGTTATCAGCGGCCGCAAGCCGGTCTGAGGCTTTAAGCTTTTGATCGTTGACGAGTGCCACAAGCTCAACGAGGAGCTTGTTCATGGCGTTGCGGCGGCTGAGCATTGAGCAGTAGAGCGCAAGAGTGTCACTGTCAAGCTTCGTGTACAGCTCACAGTCGGCGGCGTCCAGCAGGATCCGCCGCCAATACCGGCGGGCAGTGTTGTCACCTGCAAGGCACTTCGGAGGAGATGCCGGGTCGAGAACACCGTCGGGGGTAACGGACGCCTCGGCCGCAGCCCTGGCATTAGTTTCATCCTTGGTCATATGCTTGGTCATGTTGTCGACCGACTTTGCTCTTGCCGGCATGGTGCGCTCCTTTCGGGGTTCTCATCGGGGATTTTTTCTCACAGATGCAAGGGTGCGGGGTATCGGCTGAGACCGCTCTGAATTTTAACGACCCGGGGGGAGGGGTAAAGCCCCTGCGGGGCTCGTGCATGCGTGGCGGCGCATGCTTCTGTGCGGACGAGTGCAGGCCCGGGCGCAGACGAAGCTTCAAGCGCCGTCTTCTTGCACCGGGCGCCCCCGCTTTTTCGGGTATTCGGTGCGCTCCCTCATGGTCTTTTGGTCGTGGTGAAACTTGCACAGGCTTTGATGATTTGCAGGGTCAACGAACAAATCCCAGTCGCCACGGTGCGGGACGATGTGGTCAACGACCGTCGCCCTTGTGCGGTGTCTTGGGTCGCCCGGTGGGTATTGCCTTGCACATTCCCGGCAGAACGGCTCACGCAGGAGCTGTTCCGGCCGGAGTTTATCCGTCCAGATGGGCAGCAGATAAAGCCTGTGGTACTCTGCCGAGGATCCTCGGCGATACTTGGGCTTGTGCGCTGGACACCAACCGTCACGGGTCAGGGCGGAACATCCGGCATGCTTACAGGGTCGCAGCGGCTTCTTGCTCATGGGCTATCACCTCCAAACGCAAAAAGCCGGAGCCGACGACATACGCATTGCGTAATCATCGGCTCCGGCTTAAATAGCACTGGCCATGGTCTATATCCACGATGTTCTCTGCCTTGCATATCCGGCAGAACGCCACAACATTGGCGGCGGTCGTATCAGGTAGGATCTTCATAAGCCGCTTGTTGCTGCGGCAGTTGGGGCAGACGAGGAATCCGTCCCTTACGGTTAGTATTGTATCAGAGTTTCGCTGAGTTTGCAATGCTTTGAGCCTCCTTTTCTCCTAAAAATAATACTATTTTCAAGTCAGAAAAAATAAATAAAAAGTTATGTCCTTCGCCGCCGACGGGCGTGTATCCGGCGGGGAATGTGTGCGCCCAAGTATTTAATGAATTGGTATGCACCGTACTCGGTACGGTCGGTCGCCACTTCGATAATCATGCTGCCCTCGGGCGCTTCGAGCGTAGTATCGCTGTCAACTCTGAAGGTCTCAACCTCAGGCTTGAGGGCACCCCGAGTGTATGACCAACAGCGTTGCCCGAGCTTGTCTGCTGCCTCTTTGCACATGTACCGGGCGAGCGTCGAGTAGTTCTTTTCTTTGTCGACACGCAGCGGCGTGATCTCGATCTCACCCTGTCCCCATAGCTTGAGCAGCTGCTTGTAGTCGTCGCCGGTGGCGTTGATCACGCAGTGGTGATGCCAGCGACCGACACCCGAGACATGCTCGCAGTTCCAGAACATTACGAACGGCTGTCCGGCCTTGCGGCGCTCGGCGCTGAGCTTCTGCCTGAAATACTTCAGCTTAGCCTTTGCCTCCTCACGACTGCGGGGAAGGTGTCGGTCGTCATAGGTGAGCGTTACGATCAGATCCCCGGGCAGAAAGTTTGCAGCGAGCATAAGCTCAAGCTTTTGATAGCTATACTTTGCATTCATGCGCTTCTGTGCCTCCGATGACAGCTTGCGCTTTGAAGATCTCGCTCGGGGACTGTCGTGTCGGGCGCAGCCGGGATAAACGGTCTCCATTACAAGCGGCCCGGCGACGATTATCTTTTTCCATTTGGTTTTTGCCATGCGGTCTGCCTCCTTAGCAGAAAACAGACCGCAGCCTTAGGGCATCCGTCTTTGTGTGGTGTTATTCAGTCTCTTTTGTGCTCAGCAGATTGTTTATATCCGCTACGGCATCAATGGCGGGCTCAGACGGCAACCAGTCGAAGCTGTCGGAGTATACACGGTAGGCACGCTCCGAGGACTCCTCGGCAGGCTGCCAGTATGCGCCGCATCTGACCGGCGTGTCAATGAATGCGTACACGGCACCGGTTTTGTCCTTTGCTATGTAGTTATAACCGAGGTCTCGCAGGTCCATAAGAGCAAGGATGGCGGTCGCAGACAAGCTTATGGCATCCGAAGTGATCAGCCCGGCATCGGTAAGGGCGTCCTCAACATCGCTCATATATGCCTTTATACAAACAGTTTTGCCGTTAGTGAGGAGTACCCGAACGACACGAACAGCGTGCAGATCGGGCGATACCGCCGCTATGCGGTCAGAGTCAATGAGTGCCCCGCCAATTTCAATAAACATAAAAGCTCCTTTCTGTGCCCGATTCGGGCACAAGCGAATATGAATTACAGATTCAACAGATGGCCGTATTTAGCCTCAAACAGCCATTTGGATATTTTGATAAGCAAGTCGCTGTTGGATGCGGTCACCGGCGTAGCGCTGTAGAGGACTGCGTGAACGGCTCGTGCTTTTTCTCTTTCGGAAAACATGCTGCTTCCGAGGTTTTCACATATAGTCAATGCGTGTACAAAATTCATGTTACCCTCCTTAAAAATCCCCCGGCAGGCGTATCCAACCGATACACTCTGCTTCGATGCTGCGACCGTGGCTGCTGTCAAAATAGAATTTTTTTAAGCAGTTATCGTACCATACGAGTTTACGCATAACGAAGCCATCACAAGAAAACCGTGCCGCATACAGCCCCGATGCAGTGGGCAGACCTGTTTGCACAGATGGCTCGGTAACAGCCGGCTGCAGTTCATCGGTCAGACCAGCGATATAATCAGCCGAGCATTTGAGCGTTTTGCAGACCTCAGGGTAGTTGCGAATCTCGGTTGCCGAAAAATCGTTGCCGTATATGTTTGCACCATCAAAGTCGCCTTTAGCAAATTTGCGAATGAGACCGATCGAGTAACCGGGCCGATAAGACGCAGTGCTTAGGCGTGTGTCATCCGGCAGGCCGGCGGCATCGGCGGCACGAGCAAGACGCTCGCACGAGGCTCTGACTTCGTTGAGCAGCTTCGCCCTTTTCTTCTTTTCGCCCGCTTCGATGGCGGCTTTTTCTTCGTCACGCTCTTTCTTGCGGAGCTTTTGAAGCTTTGCGCAGGAACGGTCGCATGCATAATACCTCGATGTGCCATAGGAACAGTTGAGGCAGCACTTATCTCCGCCGCAGACCTCAGAGCGCATACACTCGGTATCATGACGCAGGAACGCATCGCCACGCTTGCAGGGAGAGCCGTCCGGACAGGACTGCTTCGGCTCCCAGCGCTTGCCCGACGCATACGCACGGGCTATCTGCTCCACATTGTATCCGCCTATTGTCGGATTGATTTTGAACAGCCTGCGCTGCAAAGCCTCCGGCAATCTGGCAAGCGCATATGCGGCTTGCTCCGTGATCGTGCCGGCCTCAAAGTTTGCCGTGTACTCGGGAACAAGCCCGTCCCGAATGACCTTGAGCCGTGACAGTTTCGACTTCGACACCTTGCAGGCTTCGGCAACATGATCACGCATCCTGCCGGGGAATTCTACGCCTTCCTCCTTGAGCTGATACAGGAGAGCTTCAACTCGTTCAGCCTGCTTAGAAATGTCGGCAGCCGACATATGCCTTGTGTCGGAGTTTGCATATATCAGCCGCAGCTCCTGCAGAGCGGCGGAGACTTCTCCGTGTTCGACAATGCAGGCAACGGACTTGAACTGTGCCTTGCCTTCCTCGGCAAGCAGACTCAATGCGGCACGGCGGCGATGTCCGGAAACTACGGTGTAGGTGCCGGCCTCATCCGGCCGCACTCTTATCGGCTGCTGAAGGCCGCAAAGCTCGATGTTCGCCGCAAGATCTTCGATGCCGTCAAGGCTGTAAAAGTTACGGGCATCGGCCTTGATGAGAGAAATATCTATGTATTCTATCTGCTCTCTGCCATCGGAGGCATCCAGCGTGTTGGATGCTTCACGAAGCACACTTGATAAATCGAATGCCATCACTTAGCCTCCTTTACCACACGGGCAACAAAGCGCTTATAATCGACGGCTGCTCCGCAGTGCGGGGACGAAACGATGAGCGGTTTTTGCGCAAAGGTCATGTCATCGACCTTGTTACTGCGGCGAATGGGCAGAAAAACCGGAAGACTTGACTTGAGAAGAACATTCATTGCCTCAGTGATTTTCTCGGACTTGTACCACATGGTCGGCAAGATGCCGGAGAGCTTCAGCTTCGGATTGAGCTTGCGCATGTTTGCAATCTGCTGCATGAGGTTTGACATGCCTCTGAGTGAAAATGCGTCGAGCTTGATGGGGATAATGACTTCATCGGCGGCGATAAGTGCGGCAGCCGAGGCGGCGTTGAATGCCGGCGGGCAGTCGATGATCACATAGTCGTAGCTGATAAGACCCTTTAGATCTCGCAGGCAGTCGGTGTAGACCTTGCCGCCGGAGATCTGACTGAGGTCGAGATCCATCAAGCGGTCATCGGCAGGGAGAAGATCTATGCCGGGGAAATTAGACTTTACAATGCACAGCTTTGCAAGCTTGCCGCTGTCAGGCTCGCCACGAAGCGCATCGGTGAGGGTACAGAGCATCACATCCTGACTTGCGAAAAACTCGGATGTGTTCGCTTGACTGTCACCGTCGACAACGAGCACACGCTTTTTATGGCAGCGGGCAAGGATAGCGGCCATGTTGACAGTCGTCGCAGTCTTTGCGACGCCGCCTTTAAGATTGATTACACAAATTGTTCTCATGGATAACCTCCGAATATTTATTTTTCAAAACTTAAACGATTGACCGAGGGTGCGGCCGTTCAGCTTATAAACGGCTCGGAACATCCTGTTTTCGTGATTTACATAGCAGATGGTGCCGGTCACGAGAAACAGGTGCTTCCGGCCTTCGGGGAAGTCTTTGTTCCTGACGATAAAACCGGGAACAAACTTGATTTTCGTTCCGATCACGATGTCTCTGATAGTTCCTGTCGGCTTCAAAACGGCAACTCACCTCCTTCGTCATCACCGAGCTCGGTGAACGACATTTGCTGTGGTGCGCTGCCCTTGGCAGCTTCTCTGATTTGCTTGTGAATCTTGCGGTAATGCTCGCCCTTCGTCTCCGGCCGTGGCCGCAGCGTCTGCGTTTTGCCGTCAAAAATCATGTCCATCTTCATGCGCTCGCCCTCTTTGTTCTTGCCAATCTTGAAAACTCGATCAGACGAATTGTCATTCGGGTCGGCAGGCCATAGGAGGAATGCAATGTCTGCATCCTGCTCGATCTGGCCGGACTCTCTGAACGAGGACATAGTGGGCGGCTGCGGCTTGCCCTGCGTTTTGTCGGGGCGGGCGAGCTGCGCAAGTGCGATCACCGTGACGCTGTTTACTCGTGCCATAGTGTGCAGTGCCTGCGATATGTTCGTGACCTGCTCGTATCTTGTAGCGCCTCGGGCATTGAGCAGCTGCAGGTAGTCGACGAAAATGACTTGGTATTGCTTGTTGAGCGTTAGCGCTTGAATATCTCGGACGGTCATACCGCCTGCGTCGATCATGTCAAGGTCAAGACCGTTAAACTTCTCGGCAGCGGCGGCGAGCGCTTTCCAATCGTCTTTGCTTAGCCGCTCTCTGTGCTTGATGCTGGACAGAGACACGGCAGATAGGTGCGACATTATGCGGTTAGTCAGCTTCTTCGGACTCGTCTCAAGCGAGAAGTAGCCGACACGGTAGCGCTTTGCCATTTCAAGTGCAAACTGGATAGACAGCAGTGTCTTGCCCGCCGACGGGTAGCCGCCGATGACGACGAAGTCGCCGAGCTCGCAGTCGACATATTCGTCGAGTTCCTTAAAGCCCCACGGCAGATACTCCGCCTTTTCCGGCGTAGAGAGGAAATCCCGAGCGGCGTCAGAGCTGGAGACCACCTCAGCACTGCGGCGGGTCATCACCAAGGAATTAAGGCGGTCGATGCCTTTTGCGGCATCGGATATATTTGCGGCGGAGGACACGCCCATTGCAGCGGCACGGATGCTGTGCAGGCGGTTTTCTTCCTTGACCATGTTTGCGTAGTACACGACATCGACCGTCGTATATTTGCGCATTTCCGCAATGGCCGCCTCCCACTCATCGCCGAGCTCGTGCAGCACCGTGACTGCGTTTATGGGCGCACCGGCAAAGTGCAGATTGCAGATGACCTCATAGATCGTACGGGTCATGTTCTGACCGAAGTCCGAAGGACTTAGCTCGGCAACTACTTCGCCAATCCGGCTGCTGTCCTGCAAAAGCGTGCCGATGACCGTCGCCTCGATGCGCAGGGCATTGTCCGATTCGTTCATCACAGCACCTCCGGGTCAGGTGCCCATCCGCCGGTGTCGGCTTGGTGCGGTAACGGCACACGGGGCTCGTCCTCCCAGCGGCGCTTGTTTATCCATGTGGATGCATACGGGATACCGATATTGCGCTGCCATTCCTCGCTTCGGAGCTGCCGTTTGAGCGCTCTTCCCATGACGGCAAGAAGTTCGTCGTCGGGCTTGAGTTTGTCCCATGCTGCAATTGCTGCCTGCTTTGACTCTCCTCTGGGATACACCTCCCAGAATGCGGCGAAGCGCTCCGGCTTCCAGTCCGGCTGCTTTTTCGTTTCCCGTTTTCGCCTTCGTTGGGGGACTATAGGGGGATAATATATATCCGTACTTGGTATATCTGTATTTAATTGCGGTCGATTTCCCGCTGACGGATTATCCGTCGACGGGTTTTCCGTCAACCGATTACCCGCTAACCGAAAATCGGTTAACGGTGAATTTGCGTCTATCGGCGCTTCGTGGACGACATACTCATTGCCGCCGAAGGATCCGTCGGGCGTGCGCAGCTGCCGGCGCTCTATGTAACCGGCCGCTTCAAGCTCTCGTATCGCCGTAGCGACTGCGGCCTTGCCCTCGCAGCAGATGTGTGTAAGTCCGGCTATGGTGTAGTCCCAGTCCTCGGGCAGGCTGAGAATCTTCGACAGAAGCCCGATCGCCTTCAAGCTCAACCGGTCGTCACGCAGGTGCGCATTACTCATGACCGTGTAGTTCGAGCTTTTCTCTACTCGGACGACTTCACTCATTTACACACCCTCCTCTTGCAATTTTGGCGGGAATGCTGTATAATAAATATGTTCTCGTGGTAATAACCACATGCCCTTGTCGGTGCTTGCGTCGGCAGGGGCTTTTTTACGCCCATGTTCATACCTGTACCTGCCTAATGCCGTAAACAGGCTCTATCTCGGGGATGGTGTATCCGGACGCAAGCAGGTTGATAACATCATCAACATTGACCAACTTCTTGCGGCCACACTCCACAACAGGAACAGCGCCGAGGCGTATTATGCGGCGTATGTAATTCAGGGTTACTTCAGAGTTCGGGTCATCTGCCCGGATTTCCTCTAATACTTTAGCGGCAGTTCTCATTCTCGGAATAGACATAGCTACCTCCCTTTGCGTATTTAAGCGTCATTGCTGCCTGAACTATGCCCTGCAGCTCGTCGATTATCTGGTCGAACAGCTCTCGCTCATTCTCGTCGATCCTGCCGTCAGCGGCGATGTCGAGCAAGTGGTCAGTGCGGTGCTTGTCCGCAAAATCCCTTATGCGGCAGATGAGCTGTATCACCGCCTGAGGAAGCGAGCACTCGCATACCTCGGGAAGAATGCCGGCCGCAACACGGCTCTTTTGGCTCAGATGCCAGTAGCCGAGAATGTGCAGGCCGCTGACCTCGCACATGCGAATGACTACATCGTCCGAGGGCATGTTCTGACCGTTCTCGTAAAGCTTGATGCTCTCAACACTCAGCCCGAGCATTTCCGCAAAGCGCTCCTGCGTCTTGCCGGCAGTGTTCCTTGCGATTTTATAAATATTTGTGTATTTGTCCTGCATGGTATTACCAACCTTTCTGGTATAAAATCAAAACTGCGGAGGGATCCAAGGGAGCTACGCCGACTGACCGGTGTACAGCTCGTCAATGGTGCAGTTGAGCGTCTTTGCGATGATGGGAAGAAGCTCAGCTCTTGGATAGCTGGCCGCCGTCTCCCACATAGCCACAGTTGTCTGCTTTACACCGAGCACGCTGGCAAGCTCGGCCTGCGTCAAATTTGCTCTCTTTCTCATAGCCTTAAGACCGTTCATATTCCACCTCCTCAACAGCAGAATTTTAATTGCTTCAAAATATCAACTGTATTGATAAAATAACACAACAAAAAATCAATGTCAAGCATTTTATCAATGTTTTATCAATAAATAGCTTGAAATATTGAAGAATATCAATTTAATTGATACTATTTGCTTGAGGTGATGGCCATGAACAACCTGAAAACTGCAAGAAAAGCGGCAGGACTAACTCAAGCTGAGGTTGCTGCCCAGATAGGCATTTCACAAAATGCTTATTCATATTGGGAAAATGGCAAAGTAAAGATTGATAACGAATCTCTCGTCAAGTTGGCAAGGCTTTTTGGAAAAACTACGGACTACTTGATGGGTATAACCGAGCACACGGACATAAGCGTCGTAAGCATTCCTGTGTTAGGAGCAATCCCTGCCGGTATCCCCCTTGAGGCTGTTGAGGACATAATCGACTACGAGGAAATACCGAGGTCTATGTTATCCGGCGGAAAAGAATACTTTGCGTTGCAGGTAAAGGGCGACAGCATGTATCCTGAGTTCTTGCAGGGCGATACCGTTATTGTCCGAAAAACACCTGTCTGCGAATCGGGGGATGTATGCGTGGTTTATGTGAATGGCTACGATGCGACTTTGAAGCGTGTACGACTGAATAACGAAGAAAGAAGCATTACGCTTGTGCCTGTGAATCCTGCATATCCACCCAGAACATATACGCAAGAGGAAATAGTGTCCGTTCCCGTTTCAATTGCAGGCGTCGTTGTTGAGCTTCGCCGTAAGGTGAAGTAAGTGCTATAAACGAAGCAGAAGGTTATGCCGCAGCAAAAGAGGAGTGTGTGGATGTGAAAATAAGTAGTGAATCGACTGCAGAAAGTGTAAAAGACAACAGTCAAAACGAAGCACAGGGAAAAGGACGGAAAAGGGATAGATCTTTTTACATCAAGGGTCTTATAGTCTATATTGTTTTTGCACTTGTTGGCGTGGCTTTATGTTTTGCTGATTTGCCTTTCTTGGGCGTGTTGATTGTCCTTCTCGGATGTTTAGGGGCGATGTGCATGCTTTACGGTATTCTGAATCCTAATTGGGAAGCAAAGGCAAGCAACTCAAAGCAGACTGCGTCCAAACCGGCAAAGGTAGCGAAACAGACAAAGACACCTCAGACGCAAGCACCCGCCCGTGTGGGCTACCGTCCTGCGGACGAAAAGATGAAAATCTCAGCAGCGGAGTATATTGTCATCGATGTCGAGACGACCGGCCTGAGCCCGGACGACGACAGAATAATCGAAGTCGCAGCAGTCAAGTGTGAGAACGACAGAATAGTCGACAGCTTTCACTCGCTGATCAATCCCGGCAGACGCATTCCGTCAAATGTGACTAAGCTCACCGGAATAAAAAACGCCGATGTAGCGGGCGCGCCTGACATGGATACCGTTGCGCCGGAGCTGTCGGAGTTTATCGATAATCTGCCGCTCGTTGCGCATAACGCAAATTTTGATATCAAGTTCATTGCAAATGCGTTTAAGCGTGCCGGTGTAAGCAAGGGAATGCTGTACATAGATACACTGGTTTTGGCTCGGAACGCCTTCCCAGACATGCCAAACCACAAGCTGAGCACGCTGATAAACGAACTGGGGCTTCTGGATCACGAGCAGGAGCACCGAGCAATGAGCGATGTCGAGGCGACCCAGCGCCTATACACGGCCTGCAAAGCCCAATTAGTAAGACAATAAAAAATGTGCCCGATTCGGGCACAAATAAAAAGACCGCTTCCGTGTGCGAGACGGAAACGGTCGTGTAGAAAACCACCATAGAACAAGGGAGTAGTCTACCCTTTTATATTAACACACGGGTGACTGCTGTGCAAGATGAAAGGAGCAAAATGGCCACAATTGAGAAAAGAGGCGGCAGCTATAGGATTACTGTCTCCTGCGGACAAGATATCAACGGCAGAAACATCCGCAAGCGAATGACATGGACGCCAAAGCAGGGAATGACGGAACGGCAAATTGAAAAAGAGCTAAACAAACAAGCGGTCCTTTTTGAGGATCAAGTCAAGTGCGGCGTTATATCGATGGACGACAAAATAAGGTTTAGTGCGTTTTCTGAGAAGTTCATGGAATATGCACGGTTAAATCTGAAAACGCACACAGTTTCGAGGTATGAGCGCCAGCTCGTGCGGATCAACCAAGGGATTGGGCATATAAAGCTTAAGGATCTTAGACCTGCCCATATTGCATCATTTATTACAAACCTGCAGGAGAGCGGAATAAAAGCAGGTGAGCTTGCGGTATGCAAAATCGATATTTCGGTGTGGTGTAGAAATAAGCAGCTGACACTCACGCAGCTGCAGAAGATCTCCGGCGTGTCCAGAGGAGCGGTAAAGAAGCTTTCAAGCAAGGAAAACATGAGCAAAGAAAACGCCTTGAAGCTTGCTGCAGCAATGGGAGAGCCGCCGGAGAGGGTGTTTGAGTTCAGTAGGGATATGACACCGCTTAAGGCGAGCAGCGTTCACTCTTATTTTAGAACACTATCCTCGGTGCTCTCAAAGGCTGTGAAATGGGGATATATAACCTCAAATCCAGCCACAGGCACCGATCTGCCGTCCAATGCAGGGTATGAGGCAAAATATCTCGATGAGGATGAGGCACGAAGACTTCTGCAACTGCTTACAAATGAGCCTATCCGGTGGCGTTGCGTGATAACATTTGACCTGCTGTCCGGGCTGAGAAGGGGCGAACTACTTGGGCTGCGCTGGAGCGATGTTGATTTAGATAATCAATTACTGAATATCAGGCAGACATGGAATTACGATCCTTCAGTAGGATGCTATACGGACACACCTAAAAGCCGAAAGAGCGAGCGACCGCTAAAGATATCACGAACAGCAAAGCTTCTTCTTGTAGAATATAAAAGCTGGCAGCAACGGCAACAAGAACTGCTGGGGGACGCATGGCTTAACATAGATGACAGAGTTTTTACAACGGAAGACGGAGCACCTATGTTTCCTGACTCAGTAACGCAATGGTTTCATAAATTCGTTAAGAGAAACGATTTGCCCGATGTTCATGTTCATTCGCTCAGGCACACCTATGCCAGTCTTCAGATCGCAGAGGGGACGCCGCTGGTGGTCGTATCCCGTAATCTTGGTCATGCGCAAACGAGCACTACAGGCAACATCTATGCTCATGTAATTGCCTCGGCGGAGGCAAAGGCAGCAGAAGTAATGGATTGCTTTGCAGATGTAATAGAAATAGCCAATGACCCCAAATTTGCCCCAAAAGACGCAATCGGGGAATAATGGATAAAACAAAAAAGCCTGTAATCGTTGCGATCACAGGCTTTTTTGGAGCTGCTGACCAGATTCGAACTGGTGACCTCATCCTTACCAAGGATGCGCTCTACCGACTGAGCTACAGCAGCAAAGATTATGCCCCTCATTACAAGGGGCATAGTGGCGACCGAGAAGGGACTTGAACCCTCGACCTCCGGCGTGACAGGCCGGCGTTCTAACCGACTGAACCACTCGGCCACGGCTCAGTTAATATAACAGATTTTTTTTTGCTTGTCAATAACTTTCGCAAAAATTATCTTCTCTTTTTATTTTTTCTCGGACTTTTCTTCTTGTTCTGCTTTCTTTTTGCGGCGGCTGCGGCTTCTTTCTTTTCCTTTATGCCGCGCTTTGTCCTCACATCGATGACGACCATGATGCAGATGACCACCACAACGCCGACGACTACCCACCAATACCATTCAAGACCCATGACTTATCCTCCGTAAACTTTTTCTAATATCATACCGTATGCGAATACCCCTGTCAAATAAAAATATATGGACAATCTCCCTTGAAAGGGGATATAATAACCAATATTACTTCTAACAGAGGCTTGATATGAAAAAGAACTTCAGATTTTATATAGCGCTATGGATCAGCAAGGCGGCGATGCTGCTGCAAAGGATGCTCGGCATGAATGCAAGCTATTTCCCCGGCAAGATCGCCATCAAGCTGTGCCCGGACTTTCTCGGCCGCATCGATAAGCCCAAGACCATTATCACCGTCACCGGCACAAACGGCAAGACCACCTGCTGCAACATGATACTCGACGTGCTGACGAAAAACGGCTACGATGTGCTCAATAACAAGGCAGGCTCGAACATCGACGCCGGTATTGCAAGCTCGCTGCTGGGGGATGCAAACCTTTTGGGTCATGTCAAAAAGCAGCTCGCCGTGTTCGAGGTCGACGAGCGCAGCTCGCTGAAGATATACGCCTATATCCACCCAGATTATGCCGTTTGCACGAATCTGTTCCGTGACTCGATAGGCCGCAACGCCCACGCCGAGTTTATAAGCTCCATCATTGAGCGTGCGCTGCCGGACGACACGCACATGATACTCAATGCCGACGACCCGATAAGCAGCCAACTTAAGCCTAACAACAAGCGCACCTATTTCTCCATTGCCCGCCTTGACACCGACAGGACCGAGTGCGTCAACATCATAAACGACATGCGCTCGTGCCCCAAGTGCGGCGGCAAGGTCGAGTACGAGTATGTGCGCTACCATCACATCGGCAAGATGAGATGCACAAGCTGCGGCTTTGCCTCGCCCGAGGCCGATTACACCGCAAGTCCCGATTGGGCGGCGGGTACATTCACCGTTGCGGCTCCCGACGGGAACGAGACCTATCCTCTCATGAGCGACAGCGTTTTCAACACCTACAATCAGGTGACGGTCGTTGCGCTGCTGCGCACCTTCGGCCTTTCCGCCGAGGCGATAGCGGCGAGCTTTAAGAACATGAGCATCGTGGAAAGCCGTTACACCAAGCGTGAGAAAAACGGCGTCGAGGTCGTTACCAACATGACCAAGGGTCAGAATCCCGTGGCGTGCTCGATAGTTTTTGACTACATCCGCTCGGAAAGCGGTCAAAAGGAGGTCATCGTCATGCTCGACGATAAGACCTACAAAAAGACGACCGAGATAGTCACATGGGTGTACGATGCAGACTTTGAATTTCTAAACGACGAGAGCATAAGCCGTGTCGTTGCCTGCGGCGTGAGATTGCATGACTACCACCTGCGTCTGCTGCTGGCGGGCATACCCGAGGAGAAGATACGCTGCGTGGAGAACGAGCTTGACGCACCGTCGCAGCTGCTGCTTGACGGAACCGACAAGGTGTTTATCCTGCACGATCTGACCACGCCAGAGACGACAAGGCTCGTGTGCGACGGCGTTCTGGCCGAGATCGACAAGAGGGAGGCGGCAAAATGAAGATAGAAGTCCTTTATCCCGAGGCGGCAAATCTTTTCGGCGACTGCTGGAATCACCGCTATCTTAAGGAGTGCCTGCCCGAGGCGGAATTTGTGTACACATCGCTCGGCGACACGCCAGAGTTCGTAAACGGCGATGTGCAGCTTATTTACATGGGCGCAATGACCGAAAGCGCTCAGGAGCGTGCGATAGCGTGGCTAATGCCGTACCGTGAGCGCATTGCGCAGCTAATAGACTGCGGCACGGTGTTTCTCATGACCGCAAATGCCGGTGAGGTATTCTGCGACCACATCGAAAACGAGGACGGCAGCCGTATCGAGGGACTTAAAATTTTTGACCTATATGCCAAGCGTGACATGATGCACCGGCACAATTCCACCGTGCTGTGCGAGTTTGAGAGTATGAAGTTAGTGGGCTTCAAGGCCGAGTTTTCGCAGCTTTACGGCGATAACTCCGCAAACGCTCTTGCCACGGTCAGCTACGGCACCGGCATAAATTCAAAAAGCAAGTTTGAGGGCGTGCGGATAAATAATTTCTTTTCCACGGCGATAGTCGGCCCGTTCCTGCTCATGAACCCCGGCTTTGTCAAGTACCTCATGAACATCCTCGGCATCGAGAACCCCGAGCTCAAGTACGAGCCCGTCATCATGGCGGCCTACGCAAGACGCCTTGCGGATATCGAGAGAATGGCTAACAAATAACGAAAAAACGGAGTGCATCGCACTCCGTTTTTGCTATTTGTTTGGGGTAATTGCCCTTTTGAAAAACGCTGTTAAATTGTCCGTAACTCCGTTTGCCGCTTGAATGGCTTTGCAGTGGTTGGTGTCAAAGGTGTGGAACAAGGGGTTGAGACTGTACTCCGTAATTTTACTGAAAGTTAACGGTGGTCTCTAACTGTTTTAAAACAGCCTCATTTTTTAGATTATTATACAGCAGTGTGAGCGATTATTCAAGGAGCTCAAACACAGTCACCGATGGGGCAAGGGGCTTTTCTACCGTCAGGGTGTTTGAGGACAGGCGGTTTATTTCGGCCTCGTCAAACAGAGATAAAAACTCGTCGACGGGGGCGAGAGATTGTATGCCGACGCTGCCGCAGCGGTAATGCATGGGGATGATGACTGTGGGCTTTATCTGCTCGCAGACCCGCTTTGCAGCCTTGGCATCGAGCGTATACACGCCGCCGACGGGTATCAGCAGTATGTCGATCTTGCCGAGACTGCGCAGAGTTTCGGCGTTCAGCTCGTGGCCGAGATCGCCGCAGTGGGCTACGGTGAGATCTTCGGCAGTGACGACGGTCATGAGATTATTCCCGCGCTTTGCGCCCATGGACTCGTCATGGAAGGTGTAGATGCTGCGCATCGCAAAGCCGGGCTTTAAGCCCGTGAGCGTGACTGCCTCGGGGCAATAGTGGTCGGAATGGCGGTGGCTGCAAACAACGGCGTCTGCCGTGATTTCGGGCAGCTTCAGCCCCTTTACGGAACCCGGGGCGTAGGGGTCGAACGCCACGCTCCCGCAGTCGGTCTCAAGCTTAAAGCAGGCGTGACCGTACCAGGTTAGTTTCATTGCAAATACTCCTTTATGAATCGGTCGAGCTTCCGGGCATACGCCTCGGGTGCGATGTGCATCGTCTCGATATGCTTTGCGCCCTCGGTGAACAGAAAGTCCTTGTCGTTCGGGCAAAGCTCGAATATCCTCGGTGCCATGGAAAACGGCACCGTTTTGTCGTCCTTGCCGTGCACGATGAGAAACGGCAGGGGCGAATTTTTAATGTTTTCCCGAACATCCGTCTCGGCAAGGTCGTAGCCTGCGACAATGCGGTTCAGCCCCGCCATCAGCCCGTAGAGCGGGCCGAGCTGCGAGCGCAGTATCTCCCGGGCGTCGATAAAGCCGCTGTCGGAGACGATAAACTTCACGCAGTCCGGGCAGCGGTCGCTCATCTTGAGAACCGTTGCGCCGCCGAGGGAAAAGCCGTGCAGCCCGACTTTAATATCCTCGCCGAACTGGGAGCGCAGAAAGTTGAGCCATTTAAGGCAGTCGGCGCTTTCAAACACATTGTAGCCGAAGAGCTTGCCGCCGCTTTCGCCGGAGGCGGTGTTGTCGCAGGTGAAGATATCAAAGCCCCGGCTGTGGTACAGGTCATAGAACATACCTGCGGTCTCGGCGTGCTCGGAGTGGTAGCCGTGTACGATAAACACTAATTTTTTGCCCGGCTTTTTGCCGGCGGGATAGTAAAAGCCCTGAAGCGTTTCGCCGCGGTCGGAGCTTATTGTGTAGCGTACATGCATTTTCTCCCGCAGTCTGTCGGCAGCGCTGTCACGCCGCACATAGTAGTCCTCGGCGTGACCCTTTTTGTCCAGAAGCAGGGTGCTGAGCCTTGAGCGGCTGCGCCAGAACACGAAGCGGTAGATATCCCAAACGGCGTAGACCGGCACGGCGGCCGCCGCAATGATGAGCGCTTTGTTCATATCAGGTCACCGGCAGCAGCGCACCCACGCTCGACAGCAGCGTGAACACGACGATGAATATCTGGAACGGCAGCGAGCCGAATTTGCCGCAGATGGGCGAAGCGCCCGTGCGGTGGCGTGAGCGGTTGTAGGCGACAATGATGCCGATACCGGTCACTACCTGGATAATGCTTGCAAAGCGGGTGAAGCCGACAAAGCTCGACAGCCCGAACAGCGCAAGGATAAGGCAGGGAGCGGAGGCAGCGAGCCAGCTTATGTTCTTGCTCCAGCCGGTCTGCTCGCCGACGATATCACGCAGGTTGAGCGTATTTGCCCAAAAGCTTGTGGCGAGCGCCAGCAGCGTGAAGATGTAGCCGATGATGCTGACCCAGCCGCCGAGGTGGCGGGACAGATCGACAAGTGCGCCGTCCTCGGTGATATCCTTGCCTGCACCGAGCAGGGTCATCGTGGTGATGAGCAGGATAAGGCAGGCGTTAATGCCGAGCCCCGCTGCGATAGCGCCGCGGATGCGCTTGACATTGCCGTTTAAGCCCTTGACCACCTGCGGGGTGCTCATGACCGCCGAAAGTGAGAAGCTTATCATGCCGAACAGCGCCAAGGCGTTATTAAGTCCGTGCCAGCCGGTGGGGAAGGCGCTTGTTTTGTTAAGCAGCGTTGCAACGAACAGTATGCCCACAACGCCGACCATCGAGCCGACGGCGATCTTTTCGCATATGCCGACGAGCTTCATGCCGACGAATACAACGCCTGCGCCGATGACATAGAAGATGAGCATACCGACGATATCCGGCAGCCCGAACCACGAGCGGAACACCGCAGCGGCGCCTGTCAGAAATGCGCTGACATTAACGATGACGGACAGACCCAGCAGCAGGAACGCCGCCCAGGTGAAAATTTTCTTGATAACGCCGGAGAACAGCTCTGCATCGAAGCAGGAGATAAACTGCGCACCGTTGTTGTTGTACGAAAGCTCGGCGATGACGAAATGGAGGACAAGTGCGACTATGTAGCCGAAAAGCAGTATCCATATCATCTCACGGAAGCTGTTGTGCGCCGCCAGATACGGCACGGACAAAATACCTGCGCCGACACCGTGACCGACAATGATGCTCGCCGCCTCAAAAAAAGTAAGTTCGGATTCTCCCTTTATGTTTGGCATGATGTTATCCTTTCTGTTTTTAAGCCATTTTATCATGATATGCCTAATTTATCAATAAAAGAAGCAAAAAGGACAAATGTGTCATTTACAGGTTTAAATAGTTGTATTATAATGTCTGACATAAACAAAATGTGAGGAAACTTCGGAGAATGGAAAAAAGGCTTGTGCAATTTAACAGAGCGAAGTTTATAAGGGTAGTCTGTCTTGTGATAGCGGATGCGATGCTGATAAACGCTGCGGCATTTTTGGCACTGTTCGTACGCTTTGAGTTTGACTTTGAGCAGCTGCGGCAGTCGGGGTATATGGACGGGCTCGTGACCTACTCGTGGCTCAATACGCTCGGTTCTCTGCTCATATTTTATCTTATGAAGCTGTATGACAGCCTGTGGGAGTTTGCAAGCACCGCCGAGCTTGTCCGGGTCTTTATCGCCTCAGTGATCTCCGCCGGTGTGTGCGTTGTCGGCATGATGATGCTCAAGATATCCATGCCCCGCAGCTTCGTGCTGCTGTATGCCGGCGCTCTTACGGCGCTTTGCTCGGCACTCAGACTCTTGTACCGTGAGCTTCGCCGTGCAAGGATGCGCTCCCACGGCGGCATCGGGCAAAAGCGCACAATGCTCATCGGCGGCGGACAGGCAGGCTCGATGGTTCTGCGTGAGTTCCAGTTCAGCGCACATTCCGAGAACAATGTCGTGTGCATCATCGACGACGACCGCTCCAAGCACGGCAGCTACATGCGTGGCGTGAAGATAGTCGGCGGGCGTGACGATATCCTGCACATGGCCGAGAAATACGGCGTTGAGGAGATAGTGCTTGCCATACCCTCCGCAAGCCGCCGTGAAAGGCTTGATATCCTCGATATCTGCCATCTGACCGGATGCAGCCTGCGCACCCTGCCGGGGCTTTATCAGCTTGCTAACGGAGAGGTCAGCATCCAGAGCATCAAGCATGTCGATATCGAAGACCTCCTAGGCCGTGACACGGTCAAGACCGACCTCAACGAGGTCAAGGCATATGTACAGGACAAGGTGGTTTTGGTAACGGGCGGCGGCGGAAGCATCGGCAGCGAGCTTTGCCGTCAGGCGGCGGCAATGGGACCTAAGCAGCTCATTGTTTTCGATATCTATGAAAATAACGCCTACGACCTACAAATGGAGCTTAGGCACCGCCACCCTGAGCTTGACCTTGTCGTGCTCATTGGCTCTGTGCGTGACGAGACGAGGGTCAACAACATCTTTGCAAAATATCACCCCAACCTTGTCTGCCATGCTGCGGCACACAAGCATGTTCCGCTCATGGAGGACTCACCGTTTGAGGCGATAAAGAACAATGTGTTCGGCACATATAATGTCGCCCGAGCTGCCGACCGCTTCGGCACGCAGAGGTTTATACTTATCTCCACCGACAAGGCCGTCAACCCCACCAATGTCATGGGTGCGTCAAAACGCATCTGCGAGATGGTCGTGCAGACGGTCAACGAGCGCTCGAAAACCGAGTTTGTCGCCGTGCGCTTCGGAAATGTCTTGGGCTCGGCAGGCAGCGTTATCCCGCTTTTCCGCAAGCAGATAAAGGAGGGCGGCCCCGTTACCGTGACGCACAAGGAGGTCATACGCTACTTCATGACCATCCCCGAGGCCGTGCAGCTTATTTTCCAGGCCAACGCCTACGCAAACGGCGGCGAGATATTCGTTCTTGACATGGGCGAGCCCGTGAAGATCGACAATCTTGCCCGCAATATGATACGGCTGTCGGGCTTTGAGCCGGATGTCGATATCAAGATCGAGTACACCGGCCTGCGCCCGGGCGAGAAGCTTTATGAGGAGCTGCTCATGTCCGGCGAGGGGCTTAAAAAGACGAAAAACGACCTCATTTACATAGGCAGCGAGGTCGACTTCGACAAAGCCGAGTTTGAGGAGAATCTCATGGAGCTCAAGGCAATAAACGAGACCTCAGAGCGGGCGCTGCGTGATAAAATCGCACAGATAGTCCCGACCTACCATATCCCCGAGCACCAAAAGGTGACCGTTTAATGAAGAACGCTGATGCGCACAGCATCAGCGTTCTTTCAGTTTTCCATCTGCTTGCCGAGGAAGCACGCAACGGTCTGCGCAAGCGTATACTCAATGTCGGTGCACGGTGCGGAGCTTTGCTGCGCAACGAACATCACGCAGCCCATCACATCGCCTTCGGATATGACCGGTGCTGCGACCGAGACGCACAGCTTCTCCTCACTGTCGGAAACTGGAATGCAGCCGCTGCCGTCGTAGCGGTAGGTGCTGCGGCTCTCCATAATATGCTCCAGTCCGGCGGAGATACGCTTATCCATGAGCTCACGCCTTGCGCCGCCGGAAATTGCGATGACCGCATCACGGTCGCAGATTGCGGCGATGGCGTCTGTCGATTTGTGCAGGCTTTCGCAAATTTGTGCTGCGAAGTCGGACAGCTCGCCGATGGGCGAGTATTTTTTGAAGATGACCTCGCCGTCCTTGTCGGTGTATATCTCCAACGGGTCGCCCTCACGGATACGCATGGTGCGGCGGATCTCCTTGGGGATGACGACCCTGCCGAGATCGTCGATTCTTCTGACTATTCCGGTTGCTTTCATATATTTCTTTCTCCTTTGCCTGAATACTTCTTCCATGCTAGTGTTTGCAGCAAACGGAAGAATATGCGGCAGGCGAAAAATCACGATTTTTCTTAAGGTGACTTTACAGGAGAATGAATAGGTATTATAATGTTCAAAAATTGAAATACGGGGTGATTTTCGATGGAAAAGCGGATATTTTTGGCGAGCCCGCACATGTCGGCCGAGGGCTATGAGCTTGAGTATATACACGATGCGTTCAACAAAAACTGGATAGCGCCCTTGGGCGAGAATGTCAACGAATTTGAGACAGCCGTCAAGGCATACACGGGTGCGGCCAACGCCGTTGCACTGTCTGCCGGAACGGCGGCGCTCCATCTTGCGATGATACTCGCAGGGGTCGGCAGGGGGGATATGGTTTTCTGTCAGGACCTCACCTTTTCCGCTTCGGCAAATCCGATAGCGTATCTTGGAGCGGAGGCTGTGTTCATCGACTCCGAGCGTGAGACATGGAACCTTGACCCCGATGCGCTCAAGAAAGCCTTTGAGCAGTACGGCAGACCCAAGGCTGTCGTTGCGGTGCACCTTTACGGCACACCGGCCAAGCTTGACGAGATAAGCGCACTTTGCGCCGAATACGGCGTACCGCTGATCGAGGATGCGGCCGAGGCGCTGGGCTCGGAGTACAAGGGCAAAAAGTGCGGCACCTTCGGCAAGCTTGCGGCACTGTCGTTTAACGGCAATAAGATAATCACGACCTCCGGCGGCGGCATGCTGCTGTGCACCGACGGGGCCGATGCCAAGCACGCACTGAAGCTTGCAACGCAGGCTCGTGAGCCGTTCCCGTGGTACGAGCACGAGGAGATCGGCTACAACTATCGCATGAGCAACATCTCCGCAGGCATCGGCCGTGGCCAGATGCGTGTGCTTGACGAGCGTGTGCGCCGCAAGCGTGAGATCTTTGCGGCATACGAGGCGGCCTTTGCCGGACTTCCGCTTGAGATGTCGCCCGCACTGCCGGACACGAGGCCGAACCGCTGGCTGTCGGTCGCACTGCTCGATGCAGCCTCGCCCGAGACGGTTATAGCCGCCCTGCAGAGCGAGAATATCGAGGCACGCCGGGTATGGAAGCCGATGCACCTGCAGCCGGTTTTCAAGGCAAATAAATTTGTGAAAATGTCGGCCGAGCCCGTGTCGGACGACCTGTTTGCCCGTGGCGTCTGCCTGCCGAGCGACACGAAGATGACCGATGCGGAGCTTGAGAGTGTCATCAAGGTCGTAAAGACGGCGATAAGTTAATATTCCGAGCACCGCAGACTGAACTTGCCTGCGGTGCTTTTGCACAAAAGCACCGGCAAATTCGGCGTAATTTCGGCTAAAAAAGCGTTTCATTTTATTGACAAGCCGAAGAAAAATTTGTATAATGTAAATCTGATAATAGGGTCAGTGTTCCCTGCGGGGGGCTCGACCCAAATATCGGAAAAATTTATTCTGTGAAATTTGGCCGGAAACGGCCTTGATCCGGAGGTATCGGAACATGAGTAAAACAAGAAGAGGCTTGAGCTTCCTGCTTTGCCTTGTGATGGCGTTCTCGCTGTTTGCGGGCGTGCCGTTCAAGGTGCTTGACACGGAAGCAAATGCTGCGGACACGAACACTAACCCGGGTAACAATTCCGAGTGGGTGACCGCATGGCACACCAGCATGCTGTATCTGGACGCAGATTCGGATGTCCAGCGTGCGGTTACGGCGCTGTCGAACTACAACGAGCGTACCTTCCGTACCGTCATACCCATGACGATCGTGGGCAACACTGTTCGACTGACATATTCCAACGAATATGCCACAGCGGAGAACGGTGAGGAGCTCAAGATAGGTGAGATAACGCTCGCAAAGGGCGATCCCAGCGACACGGCAAGATGGGCAGATACAAAATATGTTGCGGTCACGGACATGGCCGAAGTCTTTAAGACTGCTATCGCACAGGGCAAAGCATATATGGGCGGCTCCTACTATCAGGACAGCGGCATTCTTCATGTTAAGCCCGGTCAGATCGTAGTATCCGAGCCTATCGATATCTCCTCACTTGGCCTGAACGCTATGGATTACATGGCCGTATCCACATGGATTTGCGATATGAACTCCAATATCACCGGCTTCAAGAAGGGCTTTACCGGCGGCCTCATCGGCGGCAAGACGAATTACCTTGGCCTGGCGGTCGGCGGCAACGGATATAATCATACCGAGAGTCGTGACCTTGACGATGTTGGCTTGGTTTCCTCCGTTGCGCTTTCCAGCTCCAATGCTACCGGTGACTATAATGTCATTCCGTTCCTGAGCACTGTTGAGGTTCAGCGCAGCACTGTTAAAGGTGTTGATGATAGGAGCAATGCTTATACGACCGTTATCTTCGGCGACTCCACCGTTGCAAACGACATTCCCGTTTACCTTGCTCAGACGCTCAAGTCCAGCAACATCAACGGCGTTGCCGTCACATGGGCAGCCGTCAAGGGCAATGAAGTCCTGCTCAACGGTCAGGACGGTGCAAATGACAGCAACGGCAATATAATGGATGAAGCGGCTATCTCTGTCGTTGATGAGGTCAAGACTCTGGAGGGCGTCAAGAAGGTCATCCTTAAGGTTGGCATCAACGACATTCTGCACCCCCAGTGCAGCGACATGTCGTCGAACTTCGCAAGCCGCAGCGATGACGAGATAGCGCAGCAGATCATTGCCGGTTATAAATACATTGTTGAGCAGCTCCATGACAAGGGCATAGAGGTCTACTTCTATGAGCTTACTCCGTGGCGCGCCGACGACGGCACCTATTACAGCCGCAACAGCACGATCTCTGCTTGGACTGGGAGGGTCGACAACATCCGTTTGAAGGTCAACGCATGGCTTGCAAAGTACGGCGCTGACTATGATACCTTCGTGACCGACCGCAAGACCGGCTCGGGCGATGGATATGAAGGCAACATCACTCTCGGCAACCAGTACGGCACAAACGGCTATACCAAGGCCTATAAGACCAAGGAAGTCACCGTGTCGCAGGATAAGTTTGACCGCTTTGGCTACATAAGCCTCGAAAGCCTCGGAAGCACCTCCGCCTCCGTTGCACCTTCTACCGTCAATCCCTTCGGCGAAGACTTTACCGGCATGACCGCCATGAAGAAGGCATATACCACCGACGGTATCCACTTTACTGCGGCCGGTCAGTCCAAGGTCGCAAAGTCTACTCCTATTTCGATATTCTATGACCGCAAGGACAACTACGCAGGAGCAGGCTCTGAGGTCAATGTTTATGGCATCTACTTTGCCACGACTGAACTCGTTGTTGACCATAACTACTTCATCTGCAACACAGATGCATCAAGCATCAAAGACAAAGCAACTGAAAACAATCAATCCATCGTGGGCTATATCGCAGGAAATCCCGGTGTGGTCTCGGGCGATGACAGTACCGGCAAAAATTCTGATTTGGAAAGCAATGCGGTCACCGTACAGCGAGGCACACAGGGCAGACCGTATATAGTCAGAAAAAGTGTAGCTGATAAGAACGAATGGACTTTGGTATACAGCGACTCAAAGGACAGCTATTATTGGACAAACAATGGTATGTTCTTGGCATGGTACTATCCAGGGGCACAACTTGGGTATGGAGACTATTTCAAGACCGGCGTTAGAGATTCACGCCCTTATCATACAGGTGCCAAAGGCTGGTTCACATTTGACAGGATTACTGCGAGCAGCGCCGATGGAGATTACACTGTAAGACTGTGGTATGATCCCATTCTGTTCGCAGAGAAAACATTAGTATACAATAATGGCAAGTTCATTACTTCAAAGAACAGCAATAAGGTAGCCCTTTACGACAACAGCTCTAAGGGTGTAAAGATCAATCTTGATATTGATAATAACGAAGGCTTGCTTGATGCTGGTAAAGACAAATCTGATAACACCGTACTGACGGCAGCCAAGGCAAACACAACGACTCAGCTCAACTTCCACCTCTATTCCGAGAGACTTGATTCAAACGGCAATCCTGACGGAATGACATTTCACAATGCTCCGAAAAACAACGATGCAAGAGGCCCCTACGACCAGTATGTTTTCGGTGACAATCAGAAGATATTCTGGATGAGCACCAACACTGATGTTGCAGAGATTACCCAGTCCGCCGGCACAGACAATAAAGCAAGCTATACCTATGGCGGCGGTAATGTCAAGTTCACCGGCAATGGCGGCACTACAATGCTCGTTGCAAACTTCTTCTGGCAGGAAGCCGACGGTGAAAAGTACGAGTTTGACAATAAGGTCGTAAACGGAACGGCTGAGTATTACACCACCGCTGAGAAGGACGCTGCAATTGCAAACGGCAGCAAAGTTCCCAGCACGACCGAAAACGGCTACCACTGGGTCGAGGTCACAAACGGCAAGTGGGTCTGGACAAACTACCACTGGCTGACCTCCACGACCACAGTTACCAACATCAACAAGTACGCCTGTGATATTACCCTTGGCGGACTTAAGAATAATACCGGAGTTGAGGATCAGTTCCTCTTCAACGAAACTCCCACCGGCAAGGATTGCTTGCTGACTGCTGAAAACACCTCAGACCCCGCCGACGCAGAGCTTCCCGGCACCGGCTGGAAGTGGGTAAGCAGCGATACCTCCGTTGCTGAAGTTGAGGGCGCAGACGAATCTGCAAACCTCATTTACAAGAGCACCGGCACGACGACTATTACTTTGACTCGTGTTGATGAGAATAGTAACGCAGTCAATGGCATTGACGGCAATCCGATAACCAGCAGCATCATCATCCATGTAAACGAAATACCCACGATTGATATCGAGTTCAATGGCTCTACCTTGGATGATTACACTCTCCCCGGCGTGACCGCTGGCGATAACTTCCCCATCAAGGCATTCATCAACAACAAGTCCAATGCGACCATCACCTCTTGGAAATGGTCGGTTCTCGACGATAAGCTACAGCCCATAAAGACCTTTACCGTAACTCCTGCCAATGCACAGAGCGCAAAGCTCGTTGTCAACGAGGCCGGAGCGGCTTACATTCTCGTTGAGGCAAACTACACGCTGCCTAACAATGGCGGCAGCGATGTGGTGAGAAGCAGCATTCGTATCAATGCTGAGTACAGCATCCAGACAGAGACCAATACCATCATCGACTTCGGCCTTCCCGTAAAGCTTGACCTCGGCGCACACGGCATCAGCAAGGATGCACCGAAGTACACTGAGCTTGTTAAGGGCAGAAGCTCGACCGATGAGTTTGCGGCAGACGCTGTTACGCTCGGCTTCGGTGTTGCAAGTCTCGAGAACGGCTCTGTGATCTACACGCCGAAGCAGATCGCAAACGATAAGGATACTATCTACTACTCTGCAGATGTCGGCAACGGTTACAAATACTCCAATGTCAACATCATCCCCGCAAGCTCCATCTACTATGAGGATAGCTTCGTGACATATAACGGCACAGGCTGGAAGGTCGAAGGCGAAGCAAAAACCGGCGTATATCAGGACATCAAGGACGATGTTTACGGCTACGACGCAGCCTACGGTCAGTACACGACCTACTCCAACGGCAGCGCTCACTATGTGACCGTCAATAACGAGTACGGCGCAAACTTCCCGACCTACACCGGCGAGTACCCCACCGCAAGCTTCACCTTCACCGGCACCGGCTTCGCCGTCTACTCCACCTCGGATAACGACGCAGGTTATGTCAGCGTCAAGTATAAGAACGAAACTACCGGTGCAACGAAGAAGTTCATGGTCAATTCGTTCGCTAACGGCGACTATGACCAGACACCGACCGTACAGGTTCTTGACCTGCCGTATGGCACCTACACCGTAACACTCACCGTTGTTTTCGATAAATCTTTTGACGGAAACAACGATGGCCATTACACCTACTGTCTCGATGCAGTCCGCATCTATGAGCCGCTCAAGGGCAATGTCGATGCTAACAACGCATATGCCGAAGTGGGCGAAGCAAATGCACAGTACAAGACCGTCCGCAGCATGCTGCTCGACGCCAATTCGTTCGGTAAGATCAGCGCCGCTGAAAACGGTGCAGTGTTCCTCGATAGCAAAACTCGCTTGGCATATGACGACAAGGGCAATGTTACCAATGTAGACATCTATGGCACAAGTGTGTCGGACTATACCAACTACGGACCTAAGAACGAGGTTTACCTCGGTCAGGGTCAGGGCATTGCTTTCAAGATCGAAAATGCAGCACAGCTTGCAGACATCCAGCTTGGTATTAAGCAGGCCGGCAGAGACTCGGGCGAGGTCATAATAAACGGACATACGATCAAAGTAACATCTGCGACCGATATGTACTACAGCATAAAGCAGTACATGACCGAGGATGCTACGGTTGTCGTTGTAAATCCCGGTAGCAGCGTAATTTCGCTGACTGTGCTCAAGACCACCAAAAACGATGCACAGCTTCAGACCGCAATAATAGTCACTCCCGAGCTCGGCAAGCTTGCAGCAGAGAGAATGATGTCCTATGTAAACACTCCGACCGAGCCCATGCCTATTGAACCGACCGTTGAGCCGACTGTTGAGCCGACCGAGGAGCCTCAGCCCAGCAAAGACCCGACACCGAGCGAAGATCCCGAGCCGAGCGTTGAACCCACCGAGGAGCCTCAGCCCAGCGAAGATCCTCAGCCCGATGACGGTGACCAGGATCAGGATAACGCACTTATGAATATCTTGAAAAAGATCGGCGACTTCTTCAAGAAACTGTTTGGAGGTTGGAAAAAATGAAAAAAGTATATACTAAGCCCGAACTGTTTTGCGAAGAATACGAGCTGTCCGTTTCTATAGCGGGCAACTGCGGTGCAGGTTTTGGCGCCTATAATGTTAATACAAGTGACTACAAGTCGTGTAGCTACAAGATGGGACCGGATAAGATTTTTGTAACCGACGGAGTTTGCGACACCATTCCCGGGTACGAAGGAGAGAATGGCACGGCCTGCTATAATACCGTTGTGGCAAATAATCTCGCATTCAGTTCATGATTCAAAACAAGAAACCGGCAGCGTTTTTGCTGCCGGTTTTTTCTGTACAAACAAAATATTATAATGTATAATAGTCGTGCGAGGTGTTGCAAATGAAAAAGAAAAAGCTGATAATCGCCGCCGTGCTGGTGCTCATCGTCGCCGTCGCAGCGGTGCTGATATTCACCCGAAAAAACGAAACCGAGTCAAACCCCGAATCAGTCAATGTCGCGGATATCCAAATCGACGCATCCGCAGGCGGCATATCCGTCGTCTCGCTGGAGAACATCTCCGGCATGTATGTCGAGGACGGCAGCGACGAGGTCATGAGCGGCATTTTCGCTGCGACCTTCCGCAACGACTCAGACAGCGATCTTCAATATGCAAAGCTCGTCCTTGTTGCCGGCAAGGAGGACTATGTCTTTGAACTGTCTACCGTGCCCGCCGGTGCGACCGTTAGAGCAATGGAGATGAACAAGAAAGCGTTTGTATCGTCAAAGGGCGAAGTGACGCTCAAGCAGGAGAACATTGCATGGTTCGACGAAGCCCCGTCCATGTACAGCAATCTGCTCAAAATTACCCAGCGCAATAACGCCATAATCGTTGAGAATATCTCCGGCCAAACCATTGCTGCACCTATCTATGTTTACTATAAAAACTACACCGACGGCGTGTACATCGGCGGCATAACCTACCGTGCCGGAACACAGGAGAGCCTTGCCCCAGGCAAGTCAGTCGCTTTGAGCGCAAAGCACTTTGACCCCGATGCCTCACGGCTCATGTTTGTGACATATGCACATTAAAACCTACGATTTTTCGGGTATTCACCTCGGTATCGAGAGCGAAGAACCACTTACCGACAATGCCGAGCTGCGCAAGTTTAGTTACAACGGCACGCCCGATTATACGATATCGCTGCACTTTACCGACACCGTGCCCGATACCTCAGACTGCGCCGATTTTTTTGTTAAAACGGCAATACTCGAGGCAAATACGCCGCAGCGCCCGTTTTCTTGCACCGAGTTTTACGCAGACCACTGCAAAATGCAGGTGCTCGACAGATACGCTGCCGACTTCACGGTCGACTCGGTGCTGCGCCACCTGCCGCTTAGTCACATGCTGCTGAAATTTGACGCATTTGTGCTGCACGGGGCGCACATTGTCGTAGACGGTGAGGCAATCGTATTCTCCGCACCTAGCGGTACAGGCAAATCCACGCAGGCCGAGCTGTGGCGAAGGCACCGCAGCGCCGCCGTCATTAACGGCGACAGGGTACTGGTGCGCAAAAGCGCTGACGGCTTCACCGCAGGTGGGATATATTTCGCCGGAACATCCGGAATATGCGAAAATGTCACCGCACCGCTGCGTGCGATAATCGTGCTCGGGCAGGCAAAGGAAAACAGCCTACACCGCTGCACGGGCTCGCAGGCGCTGCATTCGCTTTTCGGTCAAAGCGCCTGCTGCAACATTGACGGCGAGCCGGTGCGGCTCGTCGGGCTAATGTCCGAACTCATCAACAGCACCGAAATTCTGAGACTCGACTGTCTGCCGGATGTGTCGGCGGTCGAGACGCTGTCGGACTTCCTCTATGGAGAAGGTTAACAATGGAAAACGAATATGTCGAATCTAGAATAAGCCGCCACCTGCACAGTCGTGCGGCTCGTGCGGGCATTCCGCTGTCCGGCACATTTGAGCTCACGCCCTGCTGCAATCTTGCATGCAAGATGTGCTATGTGCGCAAGCCTAGAGCGGAGGTCGAGGCCGAGGGCGGACTAATGAGCGCCGAGCAGTGGATCACGCTTGCTAAAAAGTGCCGAGATAGCGGCATGCTGTACTTGCTGTTGACCGGCGGAGAACCGCTGACACATCCGCAGTTTCGTGAAATCTATACAGCCGCAAAGAAGCTGGGCTTTGTGGTGTCGATAAACACCAACGGCACGCTCATCGACGATGATATGCTCCACTTTTTGGCATCCGACCCACCTGCCAGAGTGAATATGTCGCTGTATGGAGCAAGTCGTGAGACCTACAGCGAGCTGTGCGGTGTGCCAGAGGCGTTCGACCGAGCAATGTATGCACTCAAGGGTATGCGCAGAGAGGGCATAAGGGTCAAGCTAAATTACAGTGTCACACGGTACAACCGTGGCGACATGGTCGGCATACTCGACACTGCCAAGGAAAACGACTGCAATGTGCAGATAGCAAGCTACATGTTCCCACCGCTTCGGCGTGACGGCTCACGCATCGGCGAAAACGACCGCATGACCGCCGAGGAGGATGCAGCCTTTACTGTAAAAAGCGAGAGGCTGCGCCTGCCGGCCGAGAAGTTCAAGGAGCGCTGCATGGCACGCATCGCACGCAGCGGCGGCACCATCGACGAGGAGTGCTTAGACGCACCCACGGAGCATATCCGTTGCCGAGCCGGAACCACCGCATTTTGGGTCAACTGGAACGGCGAGATATCGCTGTGCGGCATGATACCCCGCCCATCGGCGAATGTTAAGACCACCGATTTTGCCGAGGCGTGGCAAAGAGTGCGTGAGGACACTGCAAAGATACTCGTGCCGGCAAAGTGCACCGCCTGTCCCGACCGTGAGGTCTGCATGGTGTGTGCCGCATCCTGCTACTGCGAGACCGGCGGTTTTGAGAAGGCGCCCGAGTATATTTGCCGCAGGACAAGGGCACTTATTAAAGAAAGCGAAAATGCCATTGCCGAGGAGAAAGAAAATGAAAACCAACCCTGAATTTATAGCCAGAGACATTGCCGGCGAGCTGGTGCTTGTGCCGGTCGGCACGGCGGCGAAGAGCTTCGGCGGGCTCGTGACCTGCAACGAGGTCGGTGCGTTCATATGGAAAACGCTCGAAAACGGAGCGACCATGGACGAGCTTGTCACCGCGATACTCGACGAGTTTGAGACCGACGAGCAGACCGCACGGAGCGACGCCGAGGAGTTTGTCGCAAAGCTAAAGGAAATAAACGCAGTTATATAACATAAGCCTCCGGCTCGGCCGGAGGCTTATTTATTGTAGTATGAGTTGTCACGGTGCAGGACGGTGTACAGCTTTATGAGCCACGGCCTGACGGAGATAAGGTGCCGCCAAGGGCCTGCGTAGAAGCTCCATAGCTTATCGTCCGGCCAAATTTCCTTGCCGTCACGCTCGACATGTGTCACCACGGCGAACACCTGCTCGGGTAGAATAGGACCCTCAACCTGCCGCTGGCTATCACCGAGCATGTACAGGGCGCTGTCGTCAATCTCGCATATGCGGTGGAGGATATACTGCCCGTTAAGACGCTGATAAAACACGATATCGCCGACACGCAGCTTGCGGTCGGGCTTTCTGAAAAAGGCCGTATCACGCCCGCTGCGCAGGAATGGATACATGCTGTATCCGCTTACCTTGACGCAAACCTCGTGGCCACTTTCGACAAGCTCACGCAGTACGGATATGTATTCAAATGTGTCGATCGTGCGAATGGAAAACACCCCCTATCTATATTTATTATAATTAATATATTTGCATCCGTCAACTTGAAATGAGGTGCTTTTAAAAATTCAACTATACAAGGTGTTCACACTTAGAGCAAAAGGAAACATCTGACTAAAATAGTGAAATATTTATTTAAATTAATAGAAGCGTTCGACAAAAACAGACAAAATATACAGCATAATTAACAAATAATAAACCCATTTTGACCTTGCAATGTGTATTGACATGTGTTAATATATGTACAACAGGCTGTACTGAAAATAGTGAGAAATCTTATGAGAAAATCTGTAAAGAAAACACGGAATGTTATATCCACTGTGCTGGTGGCGATCGTGGTCATCATAGCCCTGCTGCTCGTCGGCGCAAGGGTGTTCGGACTTCAGGTCTATGCGGTGCTGTCGGGCTCTATGGAACCGACATACCATGTGGGCTCGATAATATATGTCAAGTCCGTCGACCCGAGTGAGATAAAGGTCGGAGATCCGATAACCTTCGTCATGAACGAGGAGCTGACCGTTGCGACGCACCGTGTCGTGCGCATCGATGCGGAAAACAGTGCGTTTTACACCAAGGGCGACGCTAACGACGACCCCGATGCCGCACCCGTGCATTTTAACAACCTTCTGGGCAAGCCCGTGTTCACCATCCCGTACCTTGGCTACATATCAAGCTATGTGCAGTCGCCCCCGGGCATCTACATTGCCGTTGGTGTAGGCGTGCTGCTGCTGGCACTTGCGTTTTTGCCGGACATGCTTGACGGCGACAAAAAGGAGAAGCAGAAAAAATAGTTCAATATGGTGCTAAGCCCTTTTTGAAGAATATGTAGGAATTTTGTTCAATCGAAAGGAGAAAAAATCAAATGAAGAAAAAACTCACAACCGTATTGGCGATCGTTCTGGTCGTTGCACTGTCCGTGGCAGGCACCTATGCTTACCTGACTGCACAAACCGACCAAGTCAAGAACACCTTCACCGCAGCCGGTCTCGCATCGGAATTCAGCCTTGACGAAAGCAGGGCACATCAGCAGCCCGACGGCTCATACACTCTTGATGTTGCAGATAGAGTTCAGGAGAATACTTACTCTGTCGTTCCCAAGGTGGACCTTAAAAAGGATCCTACCGTCCATGTAACGCTTAAGGAGAATGTCGGCGCATATGTTTTCCTCGCAGTTGACAACAACCTCGGCAACGGCCTGACCGCAACCATCGACAGAGGCAATTGGACTGCACTCAACACCACCTACACCGACGCACAAGGCGTAGCTTGGACCATGTACTACAAGCAGCTCGAAGGCAGCGCAGCTCCCGCACAGGTCGACATCAATGTTCTTGCTGGCCAGCAGATTGTTGTCGGCGATACCGTCGCAGAAGACTGCGGCAACATCGTGTTCAATGCATACCTGACCCAGTCCGCAGGCTTCACCGGTGCACTTGATGCATGGAACAATTCCTGGGGCAAGTAATTTTGGCTTGCGTCAGCAAGTAACTGAAAATACACAAAAACCCAGCCCTGCGGCCGTATTTTGGCCGCAGGGTGTCGGCGGATTTAGAACAATGGGCATTCCACCGATATTTGCCCGCAATACGCAGTCAATTCTGCGCATGGGAGGTTTAAACTTGAAAAATACAAAGACAAAAATTTTGGTTCTGGCTTTGGCGGTCTGCCTTGTTGCAGTTTGCGCAATGGGTACCGTGGCTTACTTCACCGACCGCAGCACAGCGACGAATGTCATCACGACAGGCGGCGTTGATATCGAGCTGATCGAGACCGCCGAAAAGGATGGCGAGCTCGTCCCGTTCGAGGATGTTTCCGGCGTCATGCCCGGCGATGTAGTATCTAAGATCGTTGAAGTCAAGAATACCGGCAAAAACGATGCCTATGTCCGTGTAAGCGTCGAGAAGGCGATTACCCTGGCCGAGGGCCTTGAGGGCAAGGTCGACCTGTCCCTCGTCAAGCTGAACATCAACACCGAGAAGTGGACCGAGGCAGACGGATATTACTACTACAACGAGGTTCTCAAGCCCGGTGAGACCACCGCACCGCTGTTCACCACCGTCACCTTTGACGGCACGATGGATAATCTCTATCAGAACTGCACCACTACCATCAGCGTTGCCGCACAGGCAACTCAGTCGGCCAATAATGGCACGAGCGCACTGACCGCAACCGGTTGGCCGGAGGCATAAGAAAGGGGCAAGCGCATGAAGAAAAAGCTTTTGTCCCTCGTCCTCGCCGTCATGATGACGGTCGGCTGCTTCGCCGGTCTCGGCGCAGCGGTCGGGCAGGACGCTGATTTTGCCGCACTGAGTGTGGAGGATCAGTATGCCGCCATTATGGCAGCGGGCAGCGAAGCTGATGCACAGGCGTTGTTTGACACACTCGATGCCGAGCAGCAGGCAGCTTTGACGGCTTATGCAGACCGGCAGCAGGAGAATACGGACACCTCTAAGGAAATCGACTCCATCCCCGCTGTCAACTACACCAATGTTGCTCCGCTCGTGACTGCAAATAAGGTGTCGCAGCCTGCAAAGGCACGCCTTATGAGTGCAAGCTCAACGGCACGCCCCATCGAAAAGGGCAAGACCGTCGACGGCCTTGTCATGGATAAGACCGCAACTGCAAACGATGACGGCATCTATAATATCACGCTCGAAGCGTACACCACCGGCTCCGTGAGCACCACCGAATCCACCAAGCCCACGGATATCGTCCTCGTCCTCGACCAGTCCGGCTCGATGGCGAAAGATATGACAAGCTACAAGTATACCGCAGCGTACCCTGGTAATAACCACAGCGGCTCGTACTATGTCAGGTACAGAGACAGCTATATCGAAGTGTCATGGTGCTCCGATTGCAGAGCATGGACTGACGGATGCAGTGACTGGCTTTGGCATGACTCCGGCAACAAGTATACGCCGAAAACATCCGCAGCCGATAACGCAAGCGGTCATGTTCAGTTTTACGCTCGAAGCGGTGAGGACGCAACTATCCGCTTGGATGCGCTGGTGAGTGCTATAAACAAATTTTCAGAGTCCGTAAAGAACAAGTGCGCAGGTGTAGACCAGCGGCTGGGTACGGCAGACGATGTCGACCATAGAGTTGCAATAGTTGGCTTCAGCTCGGATGAGGACGAATTTTATAACACCGAGCTTCTGACCGGCGTGCCTATCACACAGGGCCGTGCTCACAGGAAGCTGGATCAGACATCGAATGTGCCTTATTACTATCCTACGGGCTATGTTCAGAATGGCGTTATGTACAGCAGAATTACTGACGCTCAGTACGGAAAGGCACTCCAGAGCATGAAGACCACTGCCGGTCAGACCAGCGTCAGCAACGCAATTAATGCGTTGACTGCTCATGGCGGTACTGAAACGCTCGACGGCTTGACTATGGCGGAAAAGATTTTCGCAAACACCAACAGCACCGGCAGGAACCGCGTTGTTGTTCTGTTCACCGACGGAGATACGAACAGCAACCGAGCAAGCGTGGTAAACAAGGCGTATACCTTGAAAAATACCTATAATGCAACCGTTTACTCTGTTGGTATTTTCGGCGGAGCAAACGGCCAGCCGCCCATCACCAGCAGCACCACTGATGCAAACGCATTGCTGCACCGTATTTCCTCGAACTACCCGAATGCGACTGCAACAAGTGGGTATTATGGGAACATTTATTATAATGATGGCTCACTGAACTCCAGCCTTAAGGGTGACGACAGCTATTATCTGTCTGCTTCCGACTCTGATACCCTCAGCACCATTTTCCAGAAGATCAGCAGCCAGCTCAGCGAGAGCGATATAAGCCTCGGCAGTCAGACCGTTATCAAGGACACCGTGACTAAATACTTTGATATGCCGACCGACGCAAGCAAGGTCAGCGTAAAAAGCTATGATTGCACCGGTGTGGTTAGCGGCAAGCCCACTTGGAGCGAAACCGGCACCGTTATAAACAATGCCGTTACGCTCGACCCGACGGATAACTCCGTCAATGTCACGGGCTTTGACTTTAACGCAAACTATGTCACCGAAAAGGGTCGTGACGAGACCGACCCCAAGAAGGAAGGCACATTCCACGGCAGAAAGCTCGTCATCGAGTTTACCGTCACCGCAAAGGACGGCTTTGTCGGCGGCAACAGCGTGCCCACCAACGGTTCGGACTCCGGCGTTTACGACAAGGACGGCAAAGAGGTCGCAACCTTTGATGTCCCGCAGGTCAATGTACCCATCAAGCCCGAGCTCACCGTCAATGACAAGGTAATTTACGAGGGCGGCTCCGCCGATGTGAGCGGCCTGTACAATGCGGCCGACACCTCCTCGTGGAAGTACGACTTTGTCAAAGTGAGCTACGAGGTCAAAAACGGCGATACCGCAGTCAGCGGCAGCGTCAGCCCCGCAGACTGCACCGACTACACTGTGAAGGCCACCTTCAGCCCGAAGTACGACGGCAAGAACGCCGACGGCAAGATAAACGACGATGTTACCGTCGATGACACCGCCACAGTCCATGTTCTCAAGCCGACCGTCACCGTCAATGCTACCGATGTGTGGAAGTACTACGGTGAGGACTACAACACCCCCGAGGGCAGCACCGTCACGGGCTCGGTCACTTGGGCAGACGAGCGTGACCATGACATTAGCGGCATCACCGTTATCGGCTCTGAGCCTTACGGCACGGACGATCTGCAGTACAGCTACGACCACGGCCGGTTTGTCGTTCCGAACACCGACACCACGATCAAGGTGAGCGCCAAGGTCGACGGCGTGGAGAAGGCAAGCACGAGCTATGTAGTTCACCCCAAGTTCTGCACTCTGACCATCAAAAAGGAAGTTGCAAAGCTCTACGGCGCTAACGACAGCTTTATCTTCAATGTCGTCGGCGATGGCAACATCAAGTACGAGGCCAAGGTCGTCATAAACGGCGCAGGCTCTGCGACGCTCACCGGACTTCCCGTCGGCAATTACACCGTCACCGAGGACACCGCATGGTCGTGGAGATACAAGAGTGATAACAGCAAAGCCACAACAACTCTGAGCTCTGCTAAGGATAATGACAGCGTGACTATCACCAACAAGCTGGATGGTAACAAGTATCTCGGCGACGAGACTTATGTTATCAACAAGTGCAAAAGCAACACGATAACGAAGGTAACTTCGGCCGTCATCCGGCAGGCCATCGAGTATATACTCGGTAGATAAGGAGGGGCTGTAATATGAAATTATTTTCTTCACGCAGCTCCCACGCTGCAAATAACGGCGGCGCAAAGAAGCTGTCCGCCGCAGCAATTGCAATCATCCTTGTGGTCGTTATGGCCATCGGCGGCACGGTCGCTCTCCTCATGGACAGCACCGACAGCGTCACCAATAAGTTCGCCCCCGCTTCCTCCGGCATCACCATCGAGGAGAAGTTCAAGGAGAACTGCAAGACCGAGATCGCAGTCAAAAACACCGGCGATACCGGCACATATATCCGTGTGTCGCTCGTTGCCAACTACTACGACGAAAACGGCAATATCACCGGCGGCGCTGCGGTTCCAGACTTCACGCTCAACTCCGAAAAGTGGTTCTTGGGCAACGATGGCTACTATTATTACAAGCAGCCCGTTGCGGCAGGCGATGTGACCGACAACCTCCTTGCAAGCGGAAGCAAGATGCAGCTTGAGGATAATATGCAGGTCACAGTGCTTGCACAGAGCATACAGGCAAGCCCCACGAGCGTGGTTCACGACAAATGGGGCGTGACCGTCAATTCCGACGGAACGCTTGCGAAGTAAGGAGGCTTGAATGATGAAGAAAAGATTTTTGGCTATCCTTATGGTGCTGGCTCTGTGCCTGTGCATCGCTCCTGCAGCGTTTGCAGACGCTTCTGTGAGCTACAAGGGCAGTGCGGAGAAATTCGTGTTTGCCCCCGGCAGTGAGTATTCGCCGACCGACATGTTTGTCAACTTCAAGGGCGTTATGCCCGGTGATACCCTCACTCAGCAGATCGAGGTCAGAAACGATGTAAAAAATGATGTCAAGATCAAGCTTTACATGCGTTCGCTCGGCGCAAACGAGGGCTCGGAGGAGTTTCTTAAGCAGATGACGCTCGGCGTCAAGGCTGCCGACGGCAGCGAGCTGTTCGCAGCTTGCGCCGATGAGACCGCCCAGCTTACCGATTGGGTGTGCCTCGGCACCTTCTATTCCGGCGCAAAGACAACTCTCGATGTGACGCTCAATGTTCCTGTCGAAATGGGCAACGACTTTTCCGAGCAGGTCGGCAGCCTTGACTGGGAATTTGCAGTCGAGGAGCTGCCCGTTGAGCCTACCGATCCGGTCGGCCCCAAGACCGGCGACGACACCCCCGTTGCACTGTACGCAGCCATCTGCGCAGTCTGTGCCGGTGCGGTAGTGTTCCTGATCGCAACAAGGAAAAAGAAAGAGCAGTAAACTGATAAAGCAAAAACTGGCACCGTTAAAAGCGGTGTCAGTTTTCTTTTAAGCAGCTGCTTGGCAACAGGTTGTAAAACATTTAGATAAAATTCATGCAAAATTCGCAAATGCTTACAATATTTTCACAGTTTGCGCCTTCCATTTTGCCGAAATAACACTTATAATATCCTCAGAAGTATAACCAACACACGAAAGATAAATGATAAGGAGAATGTGCTATGTATTTCGACCAGATGTTCTACAACCAGCAGTATGTAAACCCAAATTATTATGCTCAGCAGAGGGAACATATCCGCCAATTACAGCAGACATTGAATGTGCAGAAAGCAGAAAAAGCTACCCATGATTTATGCGAAGCAGTTAGAAACTTAGACGAGTACCATCAGCAGCAAGCGTTCCTAGCGTGCCTTGGTGTTATAGCGCTAGAGTTTGGGTGGAACTAAAGTTCTTTGAACCAGAGATATAAAATGCATGAGCTAAGGATATGTATGTGTTGCATATAAAGGATGTGAAGAATTGGTGAGTGATAATAGTGTTGGCTCAATGAAGGATTTCCTTTTTAGATACAGAGCGTTTAAACCATATAATATACAAGCTCTTGCTGAGGGAAAGCTGTTCTTTTCAACACCAAGCGAGTTCAATGATCCGTTTGATTCTGTGGTGTATGTAGATCAGCAAAAACTGTATGGTTCAATTGAATATGCGTTGAGGGCTAATTTAGATAGTTATTTAGATATTAAGCATATTAATCCAAAAGGTAAAGCACTAAAAAAGGTTCTAGCTCTCAGTGATAAAAGCGTTTTTGATTTACCGCAGAGCTCAGAATTGATACAGGGGTTTATGGAACATGTGCACAATACTTCAAATAAATTCAAGCAACAAATCAACGCTAACACTAAAGTAGTATGTTTTTCAGAAGATTATTTATCCCCACTTATGTGGGCTCACTACGCAGATAATCATAAGGGGTTTGCCCTTGGATATGCAAAATCCAATTTATTAACTGCACCGATTTACAACGAAATTGGTGAGAAAATAGGGAACAAGATGATATTGGACAGAGTGAATTACGCAAAAACTACTCCTGATAGTGGACAGTTGTTTTATGATATTTTCCCTGAAATTATGAAGGAGAAAGCAATTCACGATACATCAAAATTTTATAAGCAGGTTCTATATAATAAAACGAGTGAATGGTGTTATGAAAAAGAATGGAGATTGTGTTCAGTACAGGATACGCTTGAAACAAATAATCCAGCGAGGTATATGCTTGTTGAGCCTTGTATGATGTTTCTTGGAGCAAAAATGCCAAGTCAAAACCGGGAGACGATGGTGAAAATTGCAAGAGAAAAAGAAATGCCCGTTTTTGAAGTATGGGCAAATGACAAAGAGGCTGAGTTCAAGCTAAATTTCTGCCTTATCTATCCAAAACAATATGACTAGCCTCCACCGAAGACTACAATGCAGATAGTGAAAAGCTTTACAAAAACCCGTTGCAATGCAGCGGGTTTTTGTATTATACTGAGTGCATCAAGTTTCAGAGGGCGAAGAACAATGCGGAAGGTTATCAGAACGATCGTGCTCGTTGTGTGCATTGCGGCGTTTTGCTTTGCGGCATACAAACTGTATGACTACTATTCGGAAATGAAAAAGGGCGAGGACACGGTCGATAAGCTCAAGGATATAGGTGTGACCGAGGTCGAGCAGGGCGAAAAAACGCCGATTAGCGTCGATTTTGCGGCGCTGCAGGCGGAAAATCCCGACATCATTGCATGGCTGTACAGCGAGGGTACGCCGATAAACTACCCCGTCGTACAGTCAGACGACAACCAGTACTACCTGCGCAGACTCACCGACGGCAGCTACAACACTAACGGTACACTGTTCATGGACTTCCGTGATGCCGCCGATTTCAGCGGCTTCAACACCGTCATTTACGGCCACCGCATGAAGTCAAAGGCCATGTTCGGCACGCTGCCGGGCTACCTTGAGCAGGACTACTACAACGAGCATCCGGTGATGTACCTGCTCACACCGGAGAAAAGCTACAGGCTCGATATCATGTCGAGCTTCCTGCTGCGCTCCGACTCGGATATCTATGCTCCGATAGAGACTATTGATGCCAAAAAAGCATTTTTGGACAAGATAACGACGCAATCGGCATTCAAAACGAATGTTGAGTTCGGAACCGACGACCGCTTTGTGCTGCTGTCGACCTGCTCGTATGATTTTGAAAATGCCCGCCAGTTGGTCATTGCAAAGCTCACCGAGCTATGAAAAAACCCCGATTTATTAAATCGGGGCTTTTTTGCACTTATTTATAGTCCGTATTCTTCGGCCAGTGCCTTGAATGCGGGGAGCGAGCGCTTGATGCGGTCAAACGGTACGCAGTAGGCAAGGCGGACATAGCCGGGACAGCCGAATGCGTCGCCCGGAACAACGAGAATGTCCTTTTCCATTGCCTTACGGCAGAACGCCTGCGAGTCGCCGCCCGGAGCCTTGATGAACAGGTAAAATGCGCCGTCGGGCTTGACGCAGTTAAAGCCCATGTCGCTGAGCGCCGAGAAGGCAAGCTGGCGGTTATCGTCATACTTCGAGATGTCCGCCGTCACGCCGAGGCACTCGGCCGCTGCCTGCTGGAACATCGTCGAAACGCAGACATAGCCCAGCGCCCTGCCGGCTCCGCACACCGCCGCCCAAGCGTCGTCGTGCTCTGCCATCTTCGGCGAGAGAGCAAGAAATCCTATGCGCTCGCCCGGGAGCGAGAGCGACTTACTGAACGAGTAGCAATACACGGTGTTGTCGTAGTACGCCGGAATGAACGGCACCTCGATATCGCCGTAGACCAACTCACGGTACGGCTCGTCGGCGACAATGTAGATGGGGTGACCGTACTCGGCGGCCTTCTTGTTAAGCAGCTCGGCTATAGCCTTCACGCTGTCGGGCGAGAGCACGGCACCGGAGGGGTTGTTCGGCGAATTTATGATGATTACGCTCGTTTTCGGGGTGAGCTTTGCCTCCAATGCGGCAAGATCGACCTGAAAATCCTCGTCGCAGGGCACTTCGATAAGCGTGCCGCCGGCCTGCTCGACATAGATCTTGTACTCGGGAAAATACGGTGCGAGCACGAGTGCTTCCTCACCCTCGGACATGAGAGCGGCGAGGATGATAGCCAGCGCCGAAGATGCGCCGTGGGTCATGTAAATGTCGTTGGGGGAATACTCAACGCCGAAGCTCTCGGTCAGATACTTTGCGACCGCCGCTCTTACGCTCTCGAGCCCAGCCGCCGGAGCGTAGGTGTGAAGCTCAATGGGGGAGACGGTCTCCATGAGTCTTTCGACTGCATCCAAAAACTCTTTGGGCGGCTCGATACTCGGGCTGCCGATGGTGAAATCATAAACATTTTCGGGGCCGACGACCTTTGCACGCTCTGCGCCGTAGGCTGCAAGCTCACGGATGACAGCGCCGGAGCTGCCCCAAGTTATATACTTTTTCGGTATCATGCTTTTCCCTCCAAATAGTTTTTTAGATAATTTATCGCCTGCCTGTAACCCTCGAAGCCGAGCCCCATGTAGGTTTTGATGCAGGCCATACCCGCATATGACACCTGCCGGAACGCCTCGCGCTGGCTGACATCGGACAGATGCACCTCAACGGCGGGTATCGCCACCGCCTTGAGCGCATCCAAAATGGCAACGCTCGTGTGGGTGTAGGCTGCGGGGTTAATGACTATGCCGTCGATATTGCCGAAGGCTTGCTGAATGCGGTCGACTATGCTGCCCTCGTGGTTTGACTGGAAAATTTCACACTCAACTCCGGCATCACGGCATGCGTCCGAAACGAACTTCTCAAGATCCGAGTAGGTCTGCCTGCCGTAGATATCCGGCTCCCTTATACCGAGCATGTTGAGGTTCGGGCCGTTGATAATTAAAAACTTCATTTTATCATCTCCATGATAGCGTTAACCGTGTCGTTAATATCGCCGTTGTTGTCGGCTTTTATATCCGCAAAGCGCTCGTAGAGCGGAAGTCTTGCGGCGTAAAGCTCGTTTAGGTCGGAGCTGAGTGAAATGGGTCTGCCGTCACGGGCAAGCTTATTTGTGTCACGCTCTATCCACACGATGACGCCGTTTTGGTGCAGAAGCTCGTAATTATCCGCAACCGTGACAACGCCGCCGCCGGTCGAGATGATGTTACCGCTGAGCTTGCCGACCTCGGCGGTGGCCTCGGTCTCAAGCTTGCGGAAGCCGGCTTCGCCTTGGGCGGCGAAAATCTCGGGAATGGTCATGCCCGCCTTTTCGGAAACTATCGTGTCCGTGTCAAATATCTTTCTGCCGAGCCTTTCGGCGAGCATGGTCGAGACGGCGGTCTTACCGCTGCCGGGCATGCCGATGATGACGATGTTCTGCATCTGGTGCGACAGAACACGCTCAATGCGGTCTATCTCACTGGCGGGGATGCTCTTTCCCGTGAACAGCTCGCAGCTGCGCTTTGCCTGCGAAACAAGCATATACAGGCCGCCTGCGCAGGGGATGCAGAGCTTTTCCGCCTGCAAAAGCAGGGCTGTCCGTGCAGGATTATATACAACATCGAGTACGCCGCTGAGCTTGGGAAACTGCGCAAGATCAACGGCGGCTTTGCCGTTGTTGGGGTACATGCCCACGGGCGTGGTGTTTGCGATTATTTCGGCATCGGCGTGCTTTGCAATGTTCTCGTAGTTGTCCTCGCCCCTTCGGGAGATGACAACTACCTCACTTGCACCGAGATTTTTAAGCACCGCCTGCGCCGTGACGGAAGCACCGCCCGTTCCGAGAACGAGCGCCTTTTTGCCCTTTACATCAATGCCGTTGTGCACAATGAGGTTTTCAAAGCCGAAAGCGTCGGTGTTATCGCCGTAAAGACTTCCGTCGGAGCGGCGGACTATCGTGTTCACGCTGCCTATCTGCGCTGCCGTCGGCGACAGCTCCGCACAGTAGGGCATGACAGATTTTTTGTATGGTATCGTGACATTCAGCCCGTCAAATTCGCCGCTTTTGAGGAAATCTTCAAGCTCCTCGGGCGATTTTTCAAACAGCTTGTATTCGTAATCGGCCAGCATGGAATGTATCTGCGGCGAATAGCTGTGGCCGAGCTTTTCGCCTAATAGTCCGCACTTTAGCATCAAATCACCTCACTGTAGCTGCCCAGATACTCGAACTGCTCGCAAATGTCCTGAATTTCGCCCATGAGCTGAACGAAGTTGGGCGAATAGACGGGGACATCGAGGTCAAAGTAGAACATGAACTCGAAGTCACGGTCGGGCAGGGGACGGCTTTCAAGCTTGTTGAGATTGATTCCGAGAGCGTAAAATCTCGACAGCGCCTTGTACAGTGAGCCGGGGGTGTGCGGCAGCACCATCATGAGGCTGGTGCGGTTTGCGCCCGGGTAAATTTCAAGGTTCTTGGAGATGCAGATGAAGCGGGTGTAGTTGTTGCCCTTGTCCTGAATGGACGAGGCAAGGCACTCAAGACCGTAGAGCTTAACACAGGAGAAGCTGGAGATGGCGGCGATATCGTGCCTGCCGGACTCGGCGACCATTTTTGCTGCCTCGGCGGTGTTCTCGCAGGCGATGACCTTAACGCCGGTAAGCGACTGGAGATATGCGCTGCACTGGCTTATGGCCTGCTCGTGGGAGTAAATTTCCTTAATGTCGGAAAGCTTCGTGTCTGGGAGGGCGAGCAGGTTGTGGTCTATCTTGATGCGCACACTCTTTATGATGCTGAAGCGGTGCTTCATCATGAGGTCGTACACCTTGTTGACAGAGCCTGCGGTGCTGTTTTCGAGGGGGATTACGCCGTAGCGGCACAGACCCTTTTCAATTGCGGTGAATACGGCCTCAAAGTTCTTGAAATAGAAGATGTTCGGATTGGTGAATACCTTGTCGCAGGCAAGCTGCGAGTATGCGCCCTCAACGCCCTGGCAGGCGACCAGGGGTGCGTTCGGCAAAAGCTGAGGAGTGTTCTTGATGGCACTTTCTATCTCATCGCAGATAGCCGAATGTGTGCCGAGAAGTCTGTTCTGTCTGCTGCGGCTGAGCTCGAAAATGAGCGAATACAGCGAAAAACCGTACTCATTGAGGTCGTCGGGGAGCTTTGCGGAAATGTCGGCAAGCTTTTTGCGCTCTCTTGCAGGGTCGTAAACGTTCATTGCGTTTTCTCTTTTATACTCTGCAACCTCGGCGGCAAGCTCCATGCGCTTGGCAAAAAGCTTGGTCAGCTCGTCGTCAACTGCGTCTATCTCGGTTCTTATCTCGTCAAGATTCATTTTGTGTCCTTTCTTTTTTCAAGCAATGCGTCGTAAACTGCGATGGCGGCCGCTGCCTCAATGCACGGCACAGCTCTCGGCACGATGCAGGGATCATGCCTGCCGTGCACGGTGAGCTTCGTGTTCTCCATCGTGCGCAGGTCAACGGTGTCCTGCTCGAGGGCAATGGACGGCGTGGGCTTCACGGCCGCTCTGAACACGATGGGCATGCCCGTCGTTATGCCGCCGAGGATGCCGCCGCAGTTGTTGGTTTTTGTGATGATGTTACCGTTTTCCACGGCGAAGGGGTCGTTATTTTCGCTGCCGAGCATTTTTGCTGCGCCGAAGCCTGCGCCAAACTCAATGCCCTTAATTGCCGGTATGCCGAATACCAGCGAGGAAATGCGGTTTTCCATGCCGCCGAACATCGGGTCGCCGATACCGGCGGGGCAGCCTGATACCGCACATTCGATAACGCCGCCGACGGAGTCGCCTTTTTCTTTGGCACTCAGAATTGCGGCCTTCATTTTCTCGCCGCACTCGTCGTTGACAACGGGAAAGGGCTTGTCGGAAGTGGCGCAAATTTCGCCCTTATCGGCAATGCCGCCGAGCTCGGCAATACGGGTCACAACGCTGATGCCCTCGGCACGGAGCAATTGCAGGCACAGGCCGCCGACTACGCAAAGCGGAGCGGTGAGGCGACCGGAAAAATGTCCGCCGCCGGTGTAGTCCTGCGAGTTGTTGTATCTTTCGCCGGCAGTGAAGTCGGCGTGCCCCGGGCGGGGCTTATATTTAAGCTCGGAGTAGTCGCCCGAGCGGGTGTTCGTGTTTTTGATTATCGCCGTGAGCGGAGTTCCGCAGAGTCTGCCGTCAAACAGACCCGAGATAAACTCGGGAGCATCGGCCTCGCTTCTCGGGGTCGAAAATTCGCTGCGGCCGGGGGCTCTGCGCTGCATAAATCGTGCAAGCTCGCTCATGTCCGGCTCAAAACCGGCGGGCAGTCCCTCAACCGTCACGCCGATGGCGGGGGAGTGCGACTGACCGAAGATGGTGAATCTGATATTTCCGTTAAAGCTGCTGCTCATTGTCCGCACTCCAATCCGCTGAAATTTTCCCAAAACCGTGGGAACGATTTGTTCACGCACTCGCAGCCCGTGACCGTGACGGGTTCGGTGCAAATGCATGCCGCCACCGCCGCCGACATGGCGATGCGGTGATCGTTAAAGCTGTCGATCGTGCCGCCGTGCAGCGGCCTTCCGCCGTGAATGATCAGCCCGTCGGGAAGTTCCTCAACGGAAGCGCCCAAGCTGCAAAGCAGGGTCGCCGTGGTCATTAGCCTGTCGGACTCCTTGAGCCTGACTCTGGCGGCGTTTATAATATGCGTGTCGCCCTCGGCGGCCGCCGCCACAACGGACACGACCGGCACGAGGTCGGGTATCTCGGAAGCGTCAACCGTGCAGGCAGTGAGCCTGCCCTTTTTGACAGCGACGCTGTCGCCGTTGACCGCAACATCCGCACCAAAGCTGTGCAGAATGTCGATAATTTTCTTGTCGCCCTGACTTGTGTGCTCAGGGATGTTTTTCACCGTCACGCCTTTGTCGGACAAAGCGCCCATGCACAGGAAAAACGCCGCATTCGACAGGTCGCCCTCGACCGTGCAAGCCTCATTCAGGCGGTAGCGCTGATTGCCGGGTATGGCATATACATTATCATTTTTCGCAAACTCGATGCCCGACTGGCGCAGGGCATTTTCCGTCATGGCGATGTATGCGCTTGATTCGAGCTTGCCCGTGACGGTGAGTGTGCTGTCGGTGTTTAAAAGCGGAAGCGCAAACAGAAGCCCCGAGATAAACTGCGAGGACACATTGCCCGCTATCTCAAATTCACCGCCCGTTAGCTTGCCGGAGCAATGAAGCTCCGTGCCGATGCGCTCAAGCGTCATGCCGTGTTCGGTCAGCACCTCGTCAAGCGGGCTAAGGGGACGCTCTGAAAGCCTGCCCTCCATTTTGAACACAACGCTTTCGCCCAATGCGCCGCACACGGGGATGAGAAAACGCAGGGTCGAGCCGCTTTCACCGCAGTGCAGGGCCTTGACCCCTTTGCTCGGCTTTGCGCACGGCTCAACACGCAAAACACCCTCGTGAAGCTCCGTTACTTCGGCACACAGCGTTTGCACGCAGCTTGCCGCAGCGGCAATGTCCTTGGATATATCGCCGCAGTCGAGCGTAACGCCGCTTGCGCCCAGTCCGGCGCAAATAAGAAGTCTTTGTGCGTGCGATTTTGAGCTTGGGGCGGAAGTCATGCCGCAGCGCTGTCCGTTTTTGAGGGTGATGTTCATACTAACTCCTTAAAGCCAGTCCCGCAGAGCGTCAATGTCGATGCTTTCGATACGGCACGAGCCTATCTTTTCCGGTACGATGAGATGCATCTTTCCGCCGGAAATTTTTTTGTCCGCCTTCGAGGCTTCAAACAGCTCCTCGGCCGTGAAGCCCGTCTCGGTCGGCAGGTCGTATTTTTTAAGTGTTTCGATAATTATATCACGGCAGTCTGCGCTGCAAAAGCCCTTGTCGGCTGCCGCTCGGACTATTATCGCCATGCCGATGGCAACTGCGTCGCCGTGGTGCACGGCGTAGCCGCTGCATTTTTCAACGGCGTGACCGATGCTGTGTCCGAGATTCAGAAGCATCCTCATGCCACGGTCAAACTCATCCTCGTTGACAATGCGGCTTTTTATTCTCACGCAGCTTGCTATGACCGCTTCCTCATTGGCCTTGATGCCACCGGAGGACACCGTGTCAAACAGCTCGCCGCCGGCCAAAACGCCGTACTTCACTATCTCTGCGCAGCCGCAGCGGTAGTCGGCATCGGGCAGGGTCTTGAGCGTGTCAGGGTCGCAGAAAACGGCAATGGGCTGATAAAAGCAGCCCGCCTGATTTTTGCCGGAGTTTAGGTTTATCGCAGTCTTGCCGCCGACGGAGGAGTCGACCGCCGCAAGCAGCGTTGTGGGTATCTGCACAAAGCTTATGCCCCGAAGATATGTTGCAGCGGCAAAGCCCGCAAGGTCGCCCGTTACGCCGCCGCCGAGGGCGACGAGTATATCCGAGCGGCTGACATGACTGTCGCACAGAAAGTTTAAAAGCTTACCGTATGTCTCAAGGCTCTTTGCCGGCTCGCCGCCTTGGTGGATAAAGTGCAGCACCTCAAAGCCTGCACCCTCAAGCGATGCCGTGACGGTCTCACCGTAGAGCGGGTAGGTGTTCGGACCGCTGACGATAACGGCCTTTGCGGGCTTGGTGAGCTTTGCCGTTTCTTCGCCGACACGAGCGATAAGCCCACGCTCAATGAGTATATTATAATCAGTTGAAGCGGAAACGGGGATGGATATCATCTGCCGTCGACCTCCTCCTTGCGCCGCCTGCCGTCGTCAAGAAGCTTTTCCAGCGTCTCAGAGTCGTCGTTTTTGACGGCGTCACGGTACTGTTCGAGCGCTGCAATGAACCAGTCGAGTTCGTTTAATATGCAGTCACGGTTTTCCAAAAACAGCTCCGCCCAAAGCTTGGGGTTGAGCCATGCGACTCTCGTCAGATCCTTGTAGCTGCCTGCGGAAAAGCCCTTGTGAGCTGCCGCCGTGGGGCTTTTGATGTAGGCGTTCGAGATGATGTGCGGCATCTGCGAGGTGAAGGCGATAAGCTCGTCGTGCTTTTCGGCGGTGGTCACGGAGATGCTGCCGAAGCCCACCGGCGCAAGCAGAGTCTTGACCCGGTCTAATAGCTCAATATCGTCAAAAGACGGCGGTACGATGACCATGGGCGCATTGTGGAAAAGGTTTGCCCTTGCGTATTTGAAGCCCGATTTGTGCGTGCCCGCCATTGGGTGGCCGCCGAGGTAGGTGAAGCCGTATTCCTCGGCGATTGGGAAGCACATGGAGCAGATCTTGCGTTTTGTGCCGCATGCGTCGATGACGACGGGCTTTTTGCCGATATGCGGAGCCATGCGTTTTAAAAATGCTTCGGCAGCCTCGGGGAACACGGCGATGATGACAAGATCGCAGCTTCCGATATTCTCCTCGGTGAGCTCGCCGTCGACTGCGCCGCTGAGCATTGCGAATCTGAGCGTGTCTTCAGTTCTGTTGCAGGCGAGGACTGTTTCGCCCGCTTCGTGGTAGGCTTTCGCAAATGAGCCACCTATAAGTCCCAGTCCAACTATTCCGACCGTCATTCCGTCACGACCTCACGAATAGCGTTTACCGCCTTGGCAAGACTGTCGTACTCCTCGGGACGCAGCGACTGCGCACCGTCGCACAGTGCGTGCATGGGGTCGTTGTGGACTTCAATGATAAGACCGTCGCAGCCGGCTGCAACGCCCGCCAGCGCCATGGGTCGTACAAGTCTTGCAACGCCCGTTGCGTGGCTCGGATCAACGATGACCGGCAGATGGGTAAGCTCATGCAGCATGGGAACGACCGCAAGGTCGAGGGTGTTTCTCGTGTAATCGTCGAAGGTGCGGATGCCGCGCTCGCAGAGAATAATCTGCTCGTTGCCGCCTGCCATGATGTACTCGGCACTCATGAGGAACTCCTTGATGGTGCTTGCAAGACCGCGCTTGAGCAAAATGGGCTTGCGCAGCTTGCCGACCTCACGCAGAAGGTCGAAGTTCTGCATATTTCTTGCGCCGATCTGGATGACATCGACATCCTCAAACAGGGGCAGGTCGTTAACGCCCATGACCTCGGTCACAATGGGAAGACCCGTTTCCTGCTTTGCTATCTTCAGAAGCTCAAGGCCGGTTGCCTTAAGACCCTGGAAGTCGTAGGGGGAGGTCCTGGGCTTGAAAGCGCCGCCGCGGAGCATGTTTGCGCCGCTTGCCTTGACGGCCTTTGCGATGCCGACTATCTGCTCCTCATTCTCGACCGAGCAGGGGCCTGCTATCATGACGAAGTTGCCGCCGCCGACCTTGACATCACCGACGGTGACGATGGTATCATCGGGGTGGAACTTTCTGTTGCAGCACTTGAACGGATCGGTCACCGTCTTGACGGAGTCTACGATATCGAGACTTGCAACGAGGTCCTTATCCACCTGCGAAGTGTCACCCACGAGACCGAGAACGGTCTGATAGCTGCCTACGGAGATGTGGACATCAACGCCCTGACTTTTCAGCCAAGCGATAAGCTGCTGCTTTTTTTCTTCCTTAGTTCCGTGCTTCAAAATTACTATCATTTTCTTTATCCTCCATAAGCAAAATAAAAAATGCGGCACAGACTATTCTGTGCCGCACGGAAATTCAAAAATGAACCAACTTGCTTTTGCGCATCACAAAACAGCCCTACTATTGTGGTAAGTAAAGCGGTAATAGTATGCGTAAAAGAAGAAGTTTTTCATGTTCAAATACCTCTTAAAAAGTCAATGCTTTTTACATCATGAAGTATAACAGCGTCTAAAAGCCGTGTCAACCAGTAAAAATCCACAATTCCGACTGAATTTGCGGAAAGCTAACTTGGCAATTTGCGCAATTATTTGCCCTGCTGGCGGCACCAGACCTTCATAACGAGCCAGTTGGGCAGCAGCTTCACGCCCAAGACCTGAAGCCTTACGGGGAAACCGAGGATGGACACCTTCTTGTTGCGCTTAAGATCCTTCATGGCCTTTGTGACGACCTGCTCGGCGGTGTAGTAGCGGTCATAATACTTAATTGTATTATCGTGCACTGCGTGGTCGAAAAACTCGGTTTTTATCCAGCCCGGGGCGACTGCCATGACATGGATGCCGAGAGACTTAAGCTCAACGCCGAGGGCACGGGAGAAGTTGAGAACATATGCCTTCGACGCACCGTACACATTTATATACGGCACCGGCTGCCACGAGGAGTTCGACGCCATGTTTATAATGTGGCTGCCCTTGGACATATAGGGAATGGCCATGTAGGTCACGGCGGTGAGCGCACGGTCGTTGAGCTCGATTATATCAAGCTGCTTATCCATGTCCATGTCCTTGAATACGCCGAAAAGACCGAAGCCTGCGGCGTTCACGAGCACACGGATATCCGGCGTCTCGGCCTCAAACATTTCCTTCAAAACGGCGAAATTTTCACGCTTGCCGAGGTCAAGGGCAATGGGGCGTATCGTAGCCCTGCATTTTCCGGCAAGCTCTTCGAGCCGCTCCTTGCGGCGGGCAACGACCCATATCTCGTCAAGTTCAAAATCACGGTCTATCGCATAAACAAATTCTCTTCCCATGCCGGAGGATGCGCCGGTGATAAGTGCAATTTTCATATCGAGGTACCCTTTCATGATTAGATATGATGTAATTGTACGCCATAGCCCGCAGATTGTCAAACCTTTGAACAAATCGTCAAAAAAGCAATTTTAAAAACTAAAATAAATAAAAATCACAAATTTCGCAATATTATGTTGACAAATTGGTTTCAAAATAATATACTTCATTCGGAAATTATTAATAAGATGTTAATAGGAGGTTTGCCTTGTGAAAAAGACAAAAAGGTTTTTAGCATTGGCGCTTGCACTCGTGATGGTATTTGCCATGCTCCCCGTGTCCACCGCTTCGGCTGCGTCCGGCAGCAAGTGGGTCAGCGCATGGAGCACCAGCCCCATTGATGCAAGTCTCAGCGAGCTCGGCATTCTTAATGAGCTGGCAGTCCCCGTTGGAGCGATCTCCAACAGAATGGTCATCGAGTCCACCGCAAGCGGTACTCAGGTGAGATTTGTTCTGTCCAACGAATACAGCCTCGTTCCCATGACCGTCAAGGCATGCAGCGTCGGCAGAGTAGTTAAAAGCAGCCTTACCGACTGCGTCATGAACACCCTTACCGCCCGCACCGTCAGAGTTAACGGTAGAAGCACCTTCACCATTCCCGCAGGTGAGGTCGTTACCACCGACCCTGTTATCATGAAGGTCACCGCCGGTGAGAAGCTGTGCGTGAACATCTACTACAAGGATGTCACCGCCATCCGCACCATCGGCCTCATCGGTGCAGATTCCTACATCGGCATCGGCAACACCACCCACTCGAACAAGGTTGTTCCAATCCCTCTCAAGTATGAGGCAGACTCCGGCTCCTATGAGATAACCACAACCCTCAAGGAGATGGATGTCAAGGCAGCCGCAGGCACCGAGACCTGTGTTGTGTTCGGCGACTCCACCGTTGCAAGTGAGATTCCCCGCCTGTTGGCGGCAAAGCTGCGTGCTAACGGCATAAGCAATATCTCCGTGACCCAGGAAGCCATTAAGGGCAATCGCCTTGTCGCCAACGGTGTTGGCAAGGCCGCAAAGCTGCTTGGCAGAGCGGGCGTTGACCGCTTTGCTGAGGATGTCCTCGGACAGGCAGGCGTGACCAAGGTCATCGTAAAACTCGGCATCAACGATGTTGTGCATCCGCACTGCGCCTCCAAAGCGGGCAAGGCTCCCTATGCAAGCCTTGATGATATGATCGCAGGCTATCAGAAGCTCATCGCAATGGCTCACGCTCAGGGCGTTGAGATATACTTCTGTGAGGTCACCCCGTGGAAAGGCTACACCCGCAATGTTTTCGGCGCGGGCGATGATGTCCAGTGGACTGCCGAGATCGACCAGCTGCGTGTTGATATAAATGCATGGCTGTCGAGCGAAGCATGCCCCTCCGACGGCTTTATCAGCCTCAGCGGCATGTCAGACCCTGCCGACCCCACTCAGCTCATCCCCTCGCAGACCCCCGACGGCATCCATCACAATGCCGCAGGTCAGGCAAACTTCGTGTCTCTTATCGATGTAAACTTGATCAAGTAATTGAATACGGCAATGACGGCACGGTATTTCCCGTGCCGTCTTTTTTTGCACTTTTTCTATTTAAACCTATAAAAATTGCGTGTAGAAAAACCATGTCTTTAGTGTAAATGTGTTAAAAGTGCAAAAAGGGTATTGACAACGAAATTGGCATTATACTTCGGGCCAAATAAGACAGCACCTGATAGAGGTTGCGGAAACGATGAGTATTCCACGGTATACGCCGGCAAGCGGCTGTGGAAGAAAGGCAATTCCGCCGAAGCGCAGAACGGTTGCCGCCGCTTTGTACGCTGGGACTTCGCTGAACAAGCGTTGGACTGTCACATGTATGTGGAGAGCTATCGAAGGCAATTTAATTTTGGAATTTCTTTTTTCAAAGCCTGCGATACCGCTTCGGGTCGCAGGCTTATTAATTTTAAAAAAGGAGTTCCGAAAAAATGAGAACAAGAAACCTGATCGCACTGCTTATGGCAGCAGTAATGTGCCTTTGCCTGTTTACAGGATGCGGCAGCAGCAATGATTCCGAGTCAGCGGATCTGACGAACGCAACGAGCCTTGCCGACCTCGCAGGCCGCAAGATAGCCGCCCAGGCCGGTACCTTCCACGCCGACGCTCTCGAGCAGATCGAGAATGTTCAGGCCTCGACCTACCCCGAGTTTGCCGACCTTCTGACTGCTCTCAAGAGCGGCGCTATCGACGGCTATGTCGCAGAGGAGCCGACGGCTCTTTCCGTCTGCCAGTCCGACGACAGCCTGACCTATATCCCGCTTAAGAACAACGACACGGGCTTTACCGCAACGGCGGCCGATATCGGCATCGCAGTCGGCCTGAAGAAGGGCTCGGCTCTCACCGCTCAGATCAACGAAGTCCTCGCAACCATCACCGATGAGCAGCGCTCCCAGCTCATGGAGCAGATAGTTACCCTCGCATCCGGCGGCGAGGTCACCGAGTTTGCGGTGAGCTGCCCCGCACCCGAGACCACCAACGGCGTTCTGAGAGTCGGCATGGAGTGCGCATACGAGCCGTACAACTGGACCGACATGGACGGCTCCAGCCTCGGCGCAGTCCCCATCTCCGGCGAAGGCAAGGAAGGCCTGTACGCAAACGGCTACGATGTTCAGATCGCACAGTACATTGCAAACAAGCTCGGCATGAAGCTCGAGATCTACTCCATCGAGTGGAACTCTCTCCTCCCGGCACTTGAGTCCGGCACTATCGACGCTATCGCCGCCGGTATGAGCTCCACCGCAGAGCGTGCGGCCGAGATCGATTTTTCCGACACCTACTACGAGTCCAACCTCGTCGTCATCATCTCCAAGTAAGCAATCCGAAAGGCCGGTAAACTGCCATGAGCTTTATTAACGATGTTTTGAATATAGTAACAAAATACTATCCGCAGCTGTTAGGCGGTGCGGGCAACACGATGCTGATCGCACTCATCGGCACGGTTGCCGGCCTCGTGATCGGCCTGCTTACCGGCGTTGTGCGCACGGCACCGCTGTCTAAGAACGCGGTGATGTGTGCGCCGCACAAGCTTCTCAACGCCGTGATCGCCGTGTATGTGGAGATATTCCGTGGCACGCCTATGATGGTTCAGGCGATGGTCATCTATTGGGGTTACGCATTTGCCACCGGCGGCAAAACACTTGCACTTATCCCATCTGGCATCCTCATCGTCTCGATAAACACCGGCGCATACATGGCCGAGATCGTTCGGGGAGGCATCATCTCCGTCGACAAGGGTCAGTTTGAGGGCGCAATGAGCATCGGCATGACCCATTCGCAGACCATGCTCAAGGTCATCATCCCTCAAGTCATGCGCAACATTCTTCCCTCGGTCAGCAATGAGTTCGTCATAAACATCAAGGATACCTCGGTGCTCAATGTCATCGGCGTAACGGAGCTGTACTACTTTGCCGGAATCATAAAGCGTCAGAGCTTCCAGACCTTCCAGACATATCTCGTCATCTGCGTCATCTACTTCATCCTGACCTTCACGATAACCCGTATACTGCGCTGGGCCGAGCGCAAGCTTGACGGCAGCGACAGCTATGTCATATTCGGCTCGCAGTCGGACTCGGCGGCGGAGATACGCATAAGCAGGGAGGCGTGAGAAATGTCGGAAAAAGTAATTGAGCTTGTCCATCTTCAAAAGCAGTTTGGCGAAAACACCGTTCTGCGTGATATAAACCTGAGCGTGTCCGAGGGCGAGGTGCTCGATGTCATGCGCTCGCTTGCCGATGACGGCCTTACGATGATCGTCGTCACCCACGAGATGGCCTTTGCCCGTGATGTGTCGACAAATGTTGTATTCATGTCCGACGGTGTTATCTGCGAGGAGGGCTCGCCCGAGGATATATTTGAAAACCCGCAGGATCAAAAAACGAAGGATTTCCTCTCCCGCTTCCTGCACGGATAAACAGAAAAAGCCTATCCGGTGGTCGGATAGGCTTTTACATTTATATATAATTATTAAAATCAGTCGTCCTCGCCGCCGCCGATAAATTCTCTTATCAGCGCATCGGGGGCAACCAAGCTTTCGTCTATCTCGCCGAAAAGCTGGATTGCAGGGAGAACGCTGCGAAGCTCGTCGTAGCGCTCGATGCCCTCGGGGATGGAGGAGAAAAGCTTCGTTGCCGTGCGGTTCATGACCGCAAGCTCGTAAGGAAACGACGAGTCGAACTGGTAGTTTGCCTTGTTCTTGAACGGGGAGATATACGCCTTTTCGCCGTGACGCACATTTGCCCACATACTCATCGTTGCGGCGGGGTCTGCGCCACGGAAGTTGTAGTCACGCACCGTGCGCCGCACAAGTCTGAACCATGTGCCCTTAAACACGACCGAGCCGTTGAATTCAACATTGCTGCGAGCCGAGATATAGAGCTTGAAAGCCTCGGGGTGGCGCTCGGTTATCATGTCGTTGAGTGCATGGATGCCCTCAAACACGACGATCTCGTCCTTCTTGAGCTTGATGGACTTGGACGGCTCGAACATACGCATCTGGCGGGAAAACTCGTATTTGGGCACATAAATGCGCTTGCCCTGAGCGAGCAGGTCAAAGTGCTCGTTCAAAAGCTCCATATCGAGACACAGGGGCGACTCAAGGTCGATCTCACCCTCGGCCGTACGGGGTGCGGTGGCAGGGTCTACCGTCATAAAATAATCGTCCATGCCGACATAGTGGGCGTGCACGCCCTTGCGCTCCAGCTCCTCGCTTATCTTGCGAGCCGTGGTCGTCTTACCCGAGCCCGAGGGGCCGGACAGAAGAACGATGGGACTGTTTTTCCTGTTCGCAATTATTTTATCTGCGGCAGTCTCGACACGCCGGCGGTAAACCTCGTCACATTCCTCGATAAAGCCCTTGGGGTCGGCGACGGTCTTGAAGTTGATATCACTGAGCTGATATGCCATGTTCACTTCACCTTTCTGTAAAAATCTATGATGCCCTGCTTATCCGAGCAGGTCTTTTCTATACCGGATATGTATTCCGTGGGGTACTTCGGGGCAAAAAGCCGGATGTTCCTGCCCGAGCCGGCCGAGACGAGCTTTGTCGAGCCGCCGCCGCCGACGGCGATTATCGAGCACAGCTCCTCCATGATGCAGACATTGTAGATGTTTATATACCCATCCTTCGTCCAGCCGACATTCTCAAAGCCGCCGGACATGAACTTCTGGCGGTAGAGGTAATAGGGGGAGTACCCGCTTTCCCGCAGTGCAGCGCCGGCTATGTCGAGCATACGCCCGACCTCCGCCGCCGTGGGGAGCACACTTCCCTCAAGCGTTATGCGAGAGCCTTTCTTGAGCGAGAGCGTGTGCACCGTGATATTCTCCGGCGCAAGTGCGATGACTTTGCGAAGCGTTTCCTCAAAGCCTGCGACCGTGTCGGAGGTGAGCCCGGCTATAAGATCCATGTTCACCGCCATGCCGCCGACAGAGCGAACCTTCTCCAGTGCGTCGATTATATCCTGCGCCGTGTGCTTGCGGCCTATGGCGTCGAGCACGGAGTCGACCATCGTCTGCGGGTTTACGCTGACCCTGTCAACACCGTGGGACCTCAAAACACGCAGCTTCCCGGTCGTTATCGTGTCGGGGCGGCCTGCTTCGACGGTGTATTCACGCAGGTGCGTAAGGTCAAAGCTGTCGGATATCTTCGAGCAAAGCCTGTCGAGCTGCTCGGCCGAGAGCGTCGTGGGCGTACCGCCGCCCATGTATATTGATATGATATGCAGCCCAAGCTCGTTTACTGCCTTTGCCGCAGCGTCTATCTCCAGCATCAGCGCATCGAGAAACGGCGGGATGAGCTTCATGCTCTTTTGAACCGACTGGCTCACAAAGCTGCAATATGAGCAGCGTGTCGGGCAAAACGGGATGCCGACATACAGGCAGATGTCCTTATCGCCCAGACTTCCTGCGACCGAGCGGGTCACGAGCGAGGTGTCACGGCATAGCTTCGCTCTCTCGGGGCTGACATCGTATTCTGTTATAAAGCGCCGTGTCGCCGTGTCGGGGTCACCCGTCTCATCAAGCATTGCGCAAAACAGCTTGCCCGGCCTCACACCGGTGAGCGAACCCCAGGCCGGACGGCTGTGTCCGGAGCGCAGGGCGGCACGGTAGAAGGCATTTTTAATTATGCGGCTGCAAAGCCTGTCACGGCTGAGGTCATCTGCGGCAAGCTCGGCATTAAATGCCGACCGTCCGACAAACATTTTGCCGTCCTTGGCAATGCGGCATACGCAGGTTATAAACTTCTTTCCCTTGCGCAGACTCAGCTCGACCCTGTCACCCTCCGGCTTTCCCTCGGGGTACTCGGGGCGTTCGGCGGGGTAGAGCGAGAGCATCATCTGCTCGGCTGCGTATTTATAATCATGTCCGATGAGATACAGCTTCACGGCAAAGCTCCTTTTGCAAAAACTTTTGCCATTATAACACACGGCGGCAAAATAATAAAGTGTGATACTCAAACGGATTTATCTGTACTACAAAATATAACCCCGTGCGAAAAATTGTAAGGGCAAACACAGCAAAATGCAAAAAACAAAGCAAAATTTTTGTGGAATTATACCGATTTGACCGATAGCGTGTTTACAAAAAAACAAAATTGTGCTTAAATATATCTGTATATCGTGAACCAGATTATCTGATATGGTTCAAAAACAGGAGGAAATGTTTTTATGGTTAGATTCTCAAGCAGAATGGACCTTCTCAAGGGTTCCGCAATTCGTGAGCTGCTGGCACTGGCCAACAAGCCCGAAATTCTTTCTTTCGCAGGCGGCATGCCCGCACCTGAGCTGTTCCCTGTCGACAAGATCAAGGCAGCTACCGATGCAGTGCTGAATGAGGCCGGTCAGGTCGCTCTCCAGTACTCCAGCACCAACGGCTTTGAGCACTTCCGTCAGCAGATCGCTGATCGCATGGAAGCAAAGCTCAACATCAAGACCAGCGCAGACAACATCCTCGTGACCTCCGGCTCACAGCAGGGTCTTGACTACTCCGCCCGTGTTTTCGTCAACCCCGGCGACACCGTCATCATCGAGAGCCCGTCCTACCTCGGCGCACTTAACGCATTCAAGGCCTGCGAGCCCAACTTCGTTGCTATCCCCACCGACGGCGACGGCATGATTATGGAAGAGCTCGAAAAGGTTCTCGCAACCGATAAGACCGTCAAGATGATCTATGTCATCCCCGACTTCCAGAATCCCTCCGGCCGTACATGGCCCATGGAGCGTCGTGAGAAGTTCATGGAGATCATCAACAAGTACGAGATCCCCGTCATCGAGGATAACCCCTACGGCGAGCTGCGCTTCGAGGGCGAGTACCTGCCCGCACTCAAGAGCATGGACACCAAGGGCCTCGTAGTCTTCCTCGGCACCTTCTCCAAGATACTCGCTCCCGGCTACCGTCTCGGCTGGGTCTGCGCCGACGGCGAGATCCTTGCCAAGTACAACTTCCTTGCTCAGGCAGCTTCCCTTCAGGCTTCCACAGAGGCACAGCTGGTCGTCTCCAAGTTCATCGATATGTACGACCTTGACGAGCATGTTGCAGCGATCAAGGATTGCTACCGCAAGCGCCGTGATGTCATGATGGCTACCATGGAGCGTGAGTTCCCCGAAGAGGCAAAGTTCACTCACCCCAACGGCGGTCTGTTCACTTGGGTCGAGCTTCCCGAGTACATCAACACCAATGAGATGGCTAAGGAGTGCCTCAAGCGCAATGTCGCATATGTTCCCGGCGACGGCTTCTTCCCCGATGCAGGCCACAACAACTGCATCCGCCTGAACTATTCCTGCATGCCCGAAGACAAGATCGAGAAGGGCATGACCATTCTCGGCCAGGTCATCAAAGAGCACATCAAGAAGTAATTTCTTAAATATTTCAAACAGGTCAGACGAAAGTCTGACCTGTTTTTCCTTTAGCTGCCGGAAGCTGCCCCCTCCAATCGTCTGTCGGTGTGCCCTTTCGGTGCATTTCGCCTTAACGGGCTATACTTGATTTTGAAAAAGTTTAGACACTCTGAAGAAAAGTGTTGCAAAATGCGGGGCAATGATATATTATTAACACAGTCAACAAGACTGCGCCCCCCCGCAGTCGGCTCCCGAGGTCTTACGGTCTCGGGAGCTTCCTTTTTCCTTGTAAAAGAGAATGCGTTGTGCTAAAATATGCACATCTTTTAGAATGAAAAGGAGCAATACCATGAAAATAGGAATCAAAGGCAGAGCAGAGACTGTCGTTAATCACGAGAATACCGCAAAGTTCGTCGGCTCCGGCGAGCTTGAGGTTTTTGCAACCCCGCAGATGATCGCTCTCATGGAGCAGGCGGCAGCTTCCTCCGTTGCAGGCGAGCTTGAGGAGGGTCAGGGCACTGTCGGCACGCTCTTGAATGTCAGCCACGACGCTGCTACCCCGCTCGGCATGAAGGTCTGGGCGGAGACCGAGCTTGTCGAAGTTGACCGCCGCAGGCTCGTTTTCGATGTCAAGGCCTACGACGAATGCGGTCTCATCGGTCAGGGCAAGCACGAGCGCTTCATCATCCAGAACGACAAGTTCCTTGCCAAGGTCAACGCAAAGGGTGTGAAGTAAATGAAGAAGTTTATAGTTCTCATCGGCAACTACGGCTCGGGCAAGACCGAGATCGCCATAAACCTTGCCGTGAACTCAGCCGCAAAGGGGCTCAACACGCTGGTCGTCGACCTTGACAAGGTCAATGACTATTTCCGAATGTCCGACCGTGTCGACCTTTTGAAGGAAAACCATGTTAACCTCGTTTCCCCGACCTTCGCCGGTCAGGGAGTGACACCCAGCAATATGTCCGCCGCCGTTGCCTCGGCCTTTGCCGGCGACTGGGATCTATGCATCTTCGATGTCGGCGGCGATGCAGCTGGCGCAATGTCGCTCGGCCGCTATCATCCCGATTTTGCGGCGCTTGAGCCGGGACAGCTTGAGGTGTACGACATTGTCAATGTGTTCCGCCCCATGTCCGAAAGCCCCGAGAAGATCATAAAGCTCAAGGAGGAGATGGAGGGCTTTGCCCGCCTTCAGGTCACCGGCTTTGTCAACAACTCCAATCTTCTCAACTACGCCAGCGCCGACGATATCCGTACCGGCTACGATGTGCTCAAGGTTACCAGCGAGATGACGGGCATCCCGGTTGCACACACCACCGGCAGAAAGAAATTCATCGAGGAGTTTCTTGCCGACGGCAGGGACGAAAAGTATATCGGCGAGCCAATCGGGCTTGAGACCTATATGCACAGGTCTTGGGAAGCGTTTACGAACCTCGGCTTATAATCAAAGAAAAAACCGTAATGTCAACAGACATTACGGCTTTTTCAGCCCTCCATGATGTGGAGCGAACGAATCTCCCGGTTTTCGATGTGGCTTTGCACATCGAATGCGTGCGGCTCAAGGTAATCCCAGCTTCCGCAGGTGAGCTTCTGCGCACGCAGCTCGGCAACGACTTCGGCGCATATGTCCTCAATGACCTCGGCCTTGAGCTTCGCACCGTCGTCGGTGTTTTCGGCGGTGAGCAGAAATTCAAGCGCATCGGCAAGACTGCCGAGCCTCGGCAGCTCACGCATCGCTCTGAGCAGCCATTTGTAGTATGGCGCATGACGGCGGTTTAGCAAAAACACGCATTCGGCGGCATTTTTCACAAATTCGCTCAACGCAAGCATCGCAGCGCCCGGCTCTTTGTGCCCAAGGCAGCGGGAGTAGTTGTACTGCCCCGACTGCGCCATGAAAATGAGCCGTGCGGCAAGCTTTTTGCGCCGCACATCCTCTGGCATGCCGTTTGCGATCTCGTTTCGTATGCGGCTGAACTGGCCCAAATCGTCACGGAACACCTCGCCGTTTACCGCCTCGGCAAACGCAGTCGACGGTGTGTACAGCCAGTCCTGCCAAGCGTGCGGTGCATCGGCCGAACCGATGGTCTGGCGGTAAAAATCGCTTATGCGCATGACGCCCGTGCCCGGCGAGCCGAGTGCGGAGTGCTCCGTTTCATCGGCACCGACAAGCTCACGGTAGGCACGGCTGAGCGCCACGCCGATCTTTGCATCGTCCTCGTCGGTCAAAAACAGGCAAAAGCCCTTGGTAAAATCGTGGTCGCGTGAGATAATGTCGTCATAGCCGAAGCACTGCGAGCCACGCCCCACGAGTCCGACGGCAATGCGTTCCTCGTATTCGGGGAAACGCTCGTGTATGAGCCGCGCGCCACGCTCGGTGTATATTTTTTTAGCTTCCGTCAGTCCGTTCATAGCTTGTACCCAAAATGCTCAAAGGTCGGCAGACACTTCGAGACGGTGAAATCGTAGTAGCCGTCATGCGGCAGGGTGGGGGAGCTCAGGCTATCGTGCGCCAGCTTGAGCGCCTTTGCGATATCCGCCTCACGCCCCATGCGCTCGTAAAGCTCCGCAAGGTTGCAGTAGGTAACGGCGAGCTCGTTTTCCGGCGTGTCGCAGTGGGCGATAACGCCCAGCGCCTTCTTGTAGTAGCCCTCGGCGGTGTCATACTCGCCGATGTCGGCATAGGAAAGCGCCATGTTGTTGAACAGTCCGCCGAAGCGATAGTCAATTGGGTCAAGCTTTTGCGAATACACCCGGCAAGCCTGAACGAACATCGGTATCGAACGGTCTGCCATGCCGTATGCCTTGAGCGTGGTCGCAGCGTTTAGAATAATCGTTGCGCCTGAAACCGTCGAGCCCAAGCGGTGTTCTTTTATTATCTCCAAGCCGCGGTTGACGGCTGCAAGCGCACTTTTTTCGTCATTTGTGCGGCGGTGAAAGCCCATGAGCTCGCTTTGCAGCGTAAGCTCTGTTCGCCAGTCGCCGGCCTCCTGCGCCTTTTGACACCAACGGTCGAGATATTCGCCGGCAGCGGCATCGTCGCCGGAGAACAGGAGCTTATCCAGCCCCGCTATGATGCCCTTAGTGTCAAGACTTTGCGCACATGGCGCCGCATCCGGCACGCCCGTGTACATGGAAGCGTCAAAGCAGCAGGCAGCTTCGTTAAACGACATAAAAATCAACCTCATTTCGCTATAATCTTATCATTAAACACGATTCAAGACGGTAGCAAATTCTACACCTACTGCCGATAAGGAGTTCATCTTGAAAAAAATGCTTTCCGTTGTGACCGCAATTGCGGTCGCCCTTGCGCTGCTCACGGGAGCCGCCGCCGTGCCGACGATAGTGATAGCGTCAACTTGCCAAAAATAAAGCTTGACTTTGCACGAAAACTGAATTATAATATGCAAGCTGATTAGTCGGCGCAATTGCATATTATTTTACTCGGAGAAGTCGCGTAGTCCGGCCGAGCGCGCACGATTGGAAATCGTGTATACCCCATAAGGGTATCGAGGGTTCGAATCCCTCCTTCTCCGCCAATAATCCCGTACGACAGTGCGGGATTTTTATTTTTTCACTCTTCTATCCGTCCGTTTTTCTTGACAAGTTTCGGTGTTCGGTAGGAGAGAGCGCCCGCAAAAAAGCCTGTGGTCACGCATGACCACAGGCTTTTACTTGTTTAAACTATATCTTCATGCAGACAGCCCATGCACGCCAGATGACGGTACGCAGGTTGCCGATGGCGACACAGTCGCCGACACGGTAGGCCTTCTTGTTGTCCTTGCCACCGACGGGGGTGGGAACAAAGCCAATGCCGTTGACGACGCTGTCACACTCGACGAAGGTCGTCTCGCCGGTCTGAACATTCTTGACGGTGCAGCCCTTGTCGGTTATCTCGGTGACGGTGGAGTGCAGGTAAACGGGGACCTTGTGGTACTCCATTGCGTCACGCAGATACGAGGTGTTTGCAAGGCAGGTGGCCTGAGCGGCGACGAGGTCGCCGGCGTACTCGACGATTATCGGGTGCTTGCCGTAGTTGAGCAGCATGTCGTATGCAGCCTCGCAGGAGGACTGGCCGCCGCCGATAAACAGCACCTTATCGCCGACATCGACCTTGTCCCTGAGCACCTGAGTAAAGGTGAGGGTCTTTTCGAAGCCCTTGATGGAGGGCATGGTTCTGGGAACGGAACCGCTTGCGACGATTATCTCGTCAAAGCCGCGCAGAGTGCCGAGGTCGTTGACCTCGGTGTTGAGACGGACATCGATGCCTTCCTTTTCTATCTCGTTGAGGTACCAGCGGATGAGCTCCTTGTCGTTTTCCTTAAAGGTCATTGCCGATGCGGTGAGGAACAGACCGCCGAGCTCGCCGCTCTTTTCAAAGATGGTGGGGATGTGACCACGCTGCTTGAGCACGAGAGCACACTCCATGCCGCCGATGCCGCCGCCTATGATGGCGACCTTCTTGGGGTTCTTTGTGGGCACTATCTTGTAGCGGTTATGCTGCATGGTCGTGGGGTTCAGGGCGCAGCGTGCAAGATGCAGCGAGTCGCCCAGATGCTGCACATTCGGAGTGCCGGCATACTTCGCCATGTTGAAGCAGCCGTTGTGGCAGCGGATGCAGGGCTTGATCTCGTCCTCACGGCCTTCCTTGATCTTGTGTATCCAGTCGTGGTCGACAAGATTCTGGCGAGCGATGGCAACTGCATCGAGCTTGCCTGCCTCGATCTCCTCGGCTGCCTTGACCGGATCCATGCGGCCTGCGCAGACGACGGGCTTGTCGGTGAACTTCTTGATGTGCTCGACATACTCGAGGTTGCAGTTGTCGGGCATGTACTGAGGCGGATGTGCCCAGTACCATGCATCGTAGGTGCCGTTGTCGCAGTTGAACATATCGTAGCCTGCGTCGGAAAGGTACTTTATCGCTCTTTCGGACTCCTCCATATCACGGCCGAACTCCTTGAAGTCGGTCTCGTAAGGCATTGCGCCCTTGCCCCAGTCCTTGGTCTTGGAGACAACGGAGTAGCGCAGCGAAACGGGGAAGTCATTGCCGCAGGCAGCCTTTATCGCCTGAACTATCTCAACGGGGAAGCGGTAGCGATTTTCAAAGCTGCCGCCGTACTCATCGGTGCGGTAGTTCATGTTGGAAATGGTGAACTGGTCGAGCAGATAGCCCTCGTGGACTGCGTGGATCTCAACGCCATCGACACCGGCATCCATGAGCTTCTTTGCGGTCTTTGCAAATGCGTCGACCTGGTCGTGGATCTCCTGTATGGTCATCGGGCGGGACTTGATCTCCTCGTACCAGCGGTTGGGGGTCGCAGAAGCGGAAGCGGTTATGTAGTCAAGGTCTGCGATCGGGCTTGCGATCTTGCCGAGAAGCGGGTTTTTAAGCAGCATTACCATGGGCTTTGTGATAGCCATGGAGCGACCCATACCTGCGGCCAGCTGGATAAACAGCTTCGAGCCGGTCTTGTGGAACTCCTTCATGTAAACTTCAAGATCCTTGAACATCTTGTCGTTCTGATACAGCCAGCGACCGAGAATGGGATCCTTGATGCACTGCATGCCGGGCAGGATGAGACCCACACCGTCCTGCGCACGGTTGAGCAGGAAATATGCGGCCTCCTTGTCGAGGTGGCTCGGCTCCATCCAGCCGAACAGAGATGTGCCGCCCATCGAGCACTGGACGATGCGGTTGGGGATCTCCACATTGCAGATCTTCCAGGGCGTGAACAGGGCATTGTACTTTTGATTCATGTTTTGCTCCTTCCTTTATTTGACCATTACACCATAAATGTCAGTTTGTATGACATTTATGGCTGTTAAACGGCGGAGCTTCCACAGGCAGCTCCGGAACCCGTTGTTTATAAATTTTTTGCCGCAAACTGCTGCGTGAACATGTCGCACATGGCACGCAGACGCAGGTGCGCATCTATCTCGTTTGCACTTGGCGCGCCGATGGTCAGGCGCTGCATCATGCCGAGTATAGAGTCGTACGCGTTATAATAAAGCTGCCTGATATCCGCATTCGGGTCGACCGTGCCGTCTTTGAGCCCCTTCTCAATGGCAACGGAAAGGGGACCGGAGTGCTCCTCAAAGCGCTCGGGCGGGCGATTTATCACCCTTTCGTTTTTTCCGGCGCTGTACAGGGCGGTCTCGGCATCAAGCGAAAATCTTATGCCCTCGGGGTCGGTAAACAAAATATTTGCATAGCTGTTGAGGATAATTGATATCTGCTCTATGCCGCTGAGATCTCCGTAGTCATGCATACTGAGCTCACGGCTAATGTGCTCCTTCGTGCGGTTCCAATAGCAGAAGGCGGCAGCGATGACGATATCGCTCTTTGCCTCAAAATACCTGTAGACCGAGCGCTCCGTGAGCCCCGCAGCTTTGGCGATATCCGCCACCTTGGTATTTGCAATGCCGTTTTTTATAAAGCAGTCAAGCGCTTTTTCGGAAACGAGCTGAATGTTCTTAGCTCTGACTTCTTCAAGAGACATGTGTTAACTCCAAACAAAAATGTCATATCAACTGACATGTAGCATTATACACTTAATTTAGTTTTTTCGCAAGGAAAATAATTATTTTTTTCACATTATTTTTTCATTTTTTCATTTTTGCTCTCGGCAGCTACAATATACACCAAGACCTCGTGATAATATTACCACGAGGTCTTGGTGTTTTGCTATTTAGCGTTTGCCGCAAAAAAATGTATGGAAGTATATAAAATCAAGATGCAAATCATGCGAATTTTGCGGTCAGACGATTGCTTTAACCCCGAAGGACTGGTAAAATGTAAGTGTCAAAGCGGTTAAGGGCAAGGGGGCACCATGGCATCCAGTAGAGATTTTTTGGACTTCGTTTTGGAGCAGTTATCGGAGCTTGACGGGATAAGCTATCGGGCGATGATGGGAGAATTTATAATCTACTACAAGGGCAGGATACCCGGCGGGATATACGACGACCGCCTGCTCGTTAAGCCCGTGAAGGCTGCGATAGAGTATATGCCGGAGGCAACATACGAGCTTCCGTATGACGGCGGCAGCAAGATGCTGCTCGTCACGGAGCTTGATGACAAGGATTTTCTTGCGGGGCTTTTTAACGCCATGTACGATGAGCTGCCGGAGCCAAAAAAGAAGAAGCAGAGGAGATAAGATGTACAAGCTTTTGATAATCGAGGACGACGAGGGCATAGCGCAGGGCATAGCAGCCTGCGCCCAAAGCTGGGGCATGCAGCCGCAGTGCGTGCGGGATTTCCGCAATGTCATGGCGGAGTTTGCCGAGTTTGAGCCGCACCTTGTGCTGCTGGATATCTCGCTGCCGTTCATGAGCGGCTACTACTGGTGTCAGGAGATACGCACAGTAAGCTCCGTGCCCGTCATTTTCATATCCTCGGCCGCCGACAACATGAACATCATCATGGCCATGAACATGGGAGCCGATGATTTTATAGCCAAGCCCTTTGACCAGAGCGTGCTCATCGCAAAGATTCAGGCGATACTCCGTCGAGCCTACGATTTCGGGGCATCGGCACCCGTGCTTGAGCACATGGGAGCGCTTCTTAATACCGGCGACAACAGCCTGAGCTACAACGGCGAGCGGGTGGAGCTGTCGAAAAACGAGTACCGCATCCTACTCACGCTCATGCAGAACAAGGGCAAGGTCGTCAGCCGTGAAAAGCTCATGGAGGCACTGTGGGAAACGAACAGCTTCGTTGACGAAAATACGCTGACGGTGAATGTCGGCAGGCTGCGAAAAAAGTTGGATGCTGCGGGACTTAAGGATTTTATCGGCACAAAATTCGGCGTGGGCTATATAGTCGGGTGAGCGCATGAGATATTTTGCATCATATGTAAAACAGCATATACCTGCACTTTTGGCGTTCGTTCTTTGCGCTGCGCTTTATGCGGTGACATTCGTGTTCTACCGCTTCCCACTCAAGGCGGTCATATACCCTACGGCGCTGTGCTTGGCGCTGCTGCTGACCTTTGCTGCGGCGGATATCGCAAGGACGAAGAAAAAGCACACCGAGCTTGAGCGGATAAAGGGCTTTGATGCAAAGCTTGCCGACACCTTCCCCGAAGCCGGAGGCATCATTGAGCGTGACTATCAGGAGATAATCCGCCTTATGCGTGAGCAGCACGAGGCAGCCGAGCAGAAGTATGAGCAAAACCTGCGTGAGACGATGGATTACTACACCGTGTGGGTGCATCAGATAAAAACGCCGATAGCATCCATGCGCCTTGCGCTGCAAAATATCGATACCGCCCAGTCGCGGCAGCTCCAATCCGAGCTCGGGCGCATAGAGCGCTATGTCGAGATGGTGCTGACATTCTTGCGTCTCGGTTCTGACTCGACCGATTATGTCATAAAAGAGCACGAGCTTGATGATATAGTCATGGGAGCGGTCAAAAAGCTTGCGGGCGACTTCATAAATAAGCGCATCAAGCTTGAGTACACCGAGCTCAATGCGGCGGTGCTCACGGACGAAAAGTGGCTGGCATTCGTCATCGAGCAGGTGCTGTCCAACGCCCTTAAATACACGCCCGAGGGCACGGTGTCCGTGTACCTCGAGCGCCCCAAGACCCTGTGCATCCGTGACACCGGCATCGGCATTGCGCCCGAGGATCTGCCAAGGGTGTTTGAAAACGGCTACACCGGCTATAACGGCCGCAGCGACAAGAAGGCCAGCGGCATTGGCCTGTACCTATGCAGGCGCATATGCAATAAGCTCGGTCACACGATAAGTGCCGAATCAAAAGCGGGCGAGGGGACGGTCATACGCATCGGCCTTGACAAGAAAAAGCTTGAGATCGAATGATTGTGACAAAAGCGTAAGATTTGAAAGGGAAATTGTAAGCTTATTCGATGGAGCTGCGGTTTCCCTTTTGCTATATTATTATCAGAAACTCAAACGGAGGTTTTTGAAATGAGCTTACTCGAAGTAAAAGGGATCAGGAAGATCTACAAAACACGCTTTGGCTCGAATGCGGTCGAAGCCTTGAAGAATGTCAATTTCAGCGTCGAGGAGGGCGAGTATATCGCCATCATGGGCGAGTCCGGCTCGGGCAAAACGACGCTTTTGAATATCCTTGCGGCGCTTGACAAGCCCACGGCGGGCTCTGTTCTGCTCGACGGCAAGGAGCTTGCGGATATAAAGGAATCGGCGGTTGCGCAGTTTCGGCGTGACAACCTCGGCTTCGTGTTCCAGGAGTTTAACCTACTTGACAACTTCACCGTCGAGGACAACATCTTTCTGCCGCTGGTGCTGGCGGACAAGACCTATGACGAGATGCACAGCCGCATCGTTCCCATCGCAAAGGAGCTTGGCATCGCAGAGCTTCTAAAGAAGTACCCCTATGAGATATCCGGCGGTCAGAAGCAGCGTGCCGCCGTTGCAAGGGCGCTTATCACCAATCCCCGCCTCATCCTGGCCGATGAGCCGACCGGTGCGCTCGACTCCAAGGCGACAGACGAGCTGCTGAGAATGTTCGGCGAGATAAACCGCTCCGGTCAGACCATCCTCATGGTCACGCACTCGGTAAAGGCCGCAAGCCACGCCTCCCGTGTGCTGTTCATAAAGGACGGCGAGGTGTTCCACCAGATCTACCGTGGCGAAAGCAGCGATGAGCAGCTTTATCAGAAGATATCCGACACCCTTACTATGCTGGCGACAGGCGGTGAGCAGGCATGAAGGCACTGTTCTACCCCCGTCTTGCGTGGACGGGCATAAAAAATAACCGCCGCCTTTACCTGCCGTATATTCTGACCTGCATCGGCATGGTGGCAATGTTCTACATCATGCTTTCACTGTCCACCGGAGAATTTCTGGATAAAATGCGCGGCGGCACGACCCTCGGCACGGTGCTCGGCCTCGGTGCGGGCGTCATCGGTTTTTTCGCCGTGCTGTTTCTGTTTTATACAAACTCTTTCCTCATCCGCAGGAGGAAAAAGGAGTTCGGCCTTTATAACATCCTCGGTATGGGCAAGCGCAATATCGCAAGAGTGCTTTTTAGCGAAACGCTCATCCTTGCGGCCGTGTCGCTCGTGTTCGGTCTTATCCTCGGCGCTGCACTGTCAAAGCTTGCCGAGCTCGGACTTGCGTACTTTGTCGAGTCGGACGCAGGCTATGACTTCACCGTCTATCCGACGGCGATGGGCTACACCGTGCTGCTGTTTGTCTGCATTTTCCTTCTGCTGTTTTTTAAATCGGTAGGGCAGGTCGGTCTGTCCAACCCCGTCGAGCTTCTGCACAGCGAAAGCGTCGGCGAAAAGCCGCCCAAGGCAAACTGGGTATTCGGCGTTCTCGGCATAGTCGTCCTCGCCGCAGCCTACTACATTTCCGTCACCATCGAGCAGCCCGTTGCTGCCCTCGGCTGGTTCTTTATTGCGGTGCTCATGGTCATTGCGGCGACCTACCTGCTTTTTATCGCAGGCTCTGTTCTGCTGTGCCGCATTTTGCAGAAAAACAAGCGCTATTACTATAAGCCGAACCACTTCGTCTCCGTGTCCTCGATGGCATACCGCATGAAGCGCAACGGAGCGGGTCTTGCCTCTATCTGCATCCTCATCACCATGGTGCTCGTCATGATAGCCAGCACCTCCTGCCTGTACTTCGGCAAGGAGGATGTCCTCAGAGAGCAGTACCCCTACGACTTCGTAATCAGCTGCGATTACGATAATCAGAAATTCGACCAAGCCGACATCGACAGGACAAAGACGGCAATTGACGCATATTTTGACAGGCACGGCGGCATCACCGACGGCGTTTACGGTAAGGTCGCAAGTCTTGCCGGCGGCTTCAAGGACGGCAGACTCGAGGTCGATTCCTCCATTGCAAATATCGACGCTTACGCCGTTGACAGCGTGTGCAACTTCAATGTCGTTTCGCTGGACGATTACAACAGAAACACCGGCAACAACATAAGCCTTGCCGATGACGAGGCGCTGCTTTTCACCAAGAAGGCAGACATAAATACCGACACCGTCCAAATCGCCGACGGCAAAAAATACAGGGTCGTCAGGGCCGACGGCGGCTACGATTTCGGTCACGATACAGACACTCTTGCGGTAGGCTCGGTCTGCCTTGTCGTTTCGGATTTTGACTCCGCTGTCGAGGAGCTTTGCAAGCTCAACGCACTCCATGAGAGCGGGAGAATAGTCATACTCGAGTGGCGCTATCAGCTTAACCCTGCTGCCGATTACGATACGCAGGCTGAAATGACAAACGATTTGTTCGACTGCCTTGCGGCAAATCACAGCAACGGCGGTTACAGCATGCGCAGCTACGCCGGCGCAAGAGACGATTTTTACGGCTCGTTCGGCGGCCTGTTCTTCCTCGGCATCATGCTCAGCATTGTGTTTATCATAGCCGCCGTCCTCATCATTTACTACAAGCAGATCTCCGAGGGCTACGAGGACCAATCGAGATTTGAGATAATGCAGAAGGTCGGCATGACCAAAAAGGACATCCGCAAAAGCATAAACTCGCAGATGCTCACGGTGTTTTTCCTGCCGCTGCTGTTTGCGATAGTCCACCTCGGCTTTGCCTTCCCGATAATAAACAAGCTTCTTTTGCTCTTCGGACTTGATAACCTCGGCCTGCTGCTTTTGACGGCGGCAATAAGCGCACTGGTTTTCGCCCTGTTTTACATCATCGTCTACCGTGTGACATCCAATGCTTACTACTCCATTGTCAGCGGCGCAAAAGAGTGATTTATACACATTCGTGTCCGGTGTCAAATTTTTGACACCGGACATTTTTGACGCTTGGAAATATGAGTTAATTTAATTACAAAAAACGAGCAAATATGAAAAAATGATTAAAATTAGCACCTATAAAATAATTGATTTTACCCAAAATGTGTGTTATACTCTTAGCGATGTTGTGTAAACAGCTACTTTTCATCTCGTAAACGTTGGGGGCGCCGGTCGAGGAGGACCGGGGCGTCATCGTGAAATAAAGAATTACATTTTTAGAAAGGATGTATTAAATGAACGAAAAGTATGCACCTCTATTTACCCCGTTCAAGATCGGCAATGTAGAGATCAAGAACCGCATTGTCCAGTGCTCCATGGGCGGCACTTCCCTGTTTGGCTGGCTCGAGCCCTGCCACTTCGATAAGGAAGCTGCTTACTTCCTGCTCCAGAGAGCCCAGAAGGGCGTTGGCCTTGTCCTCCCCGGCATGCAGTGTGTCCGTGACACCATGGGTATGCCCGGCCGTCATTGGCTGTACCAGAACAAGAGAATGTTCAAGCAGCTCAAGGAGTACATGGTCGAGTTCCATAAGACCGGCGCAAAGCTCTTCATCCAGCTGGCCGGCGGCTTTGGCCGTTCCATGGCAGTTACCCCCTGGATGGTAGTTCTCGCAAAGAACGACCTCCTGAACAAGCTCGCAAGCCCCGTAGTCGATGTTCAGTACGCCTGCGCATCCGCTTCCGAGACTCCTAACCGTTGGGCAGAGGAGCTCACCTCCCGTCCCATGACCGTTAAGGAGATCCACGAGATGGTCGACGCTTTCGGTAAGACCGCAAAGCTCCTCCGTGACGCCGGTGTTGACGGTGTTGAGATCCACGCCGTTCACGAAGGCTACCTGCTTGACCAGTTCACCATGAAGAATTGGAACCATCGTACCGACGAGTACGGCGGCTCTTTCGAAAACAGATATCGCTTCCCCGTTGAAGTCGTTCAGTGCATCAAGAGATACGCCGGCGAAGACTTCCCCGTATCCCTGCGTTACTCCGCAGTTTCCTACTGCGCAGGCTGGGGCAAGGGCATTGTTCCCGCAGCTATCGGCAAGATCCCCGAGTTCGGCCGTGACATGGAAGAGTCCGAGAAGGCCATCAAGTACCTCGGCGACATGGGTTACGACTTCTTCAACACCGATAACGGTACTTACGACTCCTGGTACTGGGCACATCCGCCTCAGTACATGCCCGACAACTGCAACCTCAAGGATGTTGAGCATGTCAAGAAGTTCACCGACAAGCCCGTTGCATGCGCCGGCCGTATGACTCCGGAGAAGGCTGCAGAAGAGATCGCTGCCGGCCGTCTGGACGCAGTTGCTATCGCTCGTCAGAACCTTTGCGACCCCGACTGGATCCTCAAGATCCTCGACGGCAAGGAAGACGAGATTCGTCCCTGCATCCGCTGCCACAACGGCTGCTTCAACTTTGCTAAGTACAGAGGCACCGCAAACATCCAGGCTCTCGAGGACTCCCTCCACCTGGGCCGCTGCGCACTGTATCCCCCCACAATGCAGCACAACCGTTACAAGATCATCCCCACCAAGAACCCCAAGAAGGTTGCTATCATCGGCGCCGGCATCGGCGGCTGCGAGGCAGCTCTGGTTCTGAAGCAGCGCGGACATCATCCTGTTGTCTTCGAGAAGACCGACCGCATCGGCGGCCTGTTCCTCACCGCTTCCGCAATGACCTTCAAAGAGAACGACAAGAAGCTCCTTGAGTGGTACGAGAGAGAAGTCAAGAAGGCCGGCATCGAGTTCCGCTTCAACACCGAGATCAACGACCTGGGCGTCATCGCTCGCCAGTTTGACGAGATCATCGTCGCTACCGGCGCTGTCCCCAGAAAGATGGCTATCCCCGGCTTCGAGAAGTGCATGACCTTCACGGATCTGCTCCGCGACAAGAAGCCCACCGGCGACAAGATCGTATTCTTCGGCGGCGGCCAGTCCGCTTGCGAGGCTGCATACGACATGGTTCTTGCCGGCAAGCACCCCATCATCGTAGAGTTCGCAAAGGACCTCGTTCCTGCACAGAATGTCTGCTTGTCCAACGCTTCCTTCCTGCGTGATGTTCTCGAGTTCCATCAGGTTCCCACCTACCTCGAGCACACCATCCGTGAGATCAAGGACAAGACCGTCGTTATCGCTTCCAAGGACGGCAAGAATGTATTCGAGGTCGAGTACGACAACATCGTAAACGGCATCGGCTTCGTTCCCGCTCCCGTAGGCGGCAAGGGTGCAAACATCCACCGCGTCGGCGACTGTGTCACCATCGGCAACCTGCGTACCGCTATCTGGCGTGCATGGGATGTCTGCATGAAGATCTAATCTTTTGCAAGGCACAGCATACTGAAAAATCGAACAGGTGCAGAGAAATCTGCACCTGTTTTTCTATGTCTGAATATAAAAAACGAGAGCGTCTGTTGACGCTCTCGTTTTTCTTAACTTGATCAGTAAGTCCAGGGCTGCTCGCCGGTAACGAAAATGAACGGCCACTGCAGGAAGTCAACGAGAAGGTTGATCTTCTTCTTGACTGCAAAACGGACATCCTCATCACGAAGGTCGAACTTCTTGAGGAGAGCCTTGGGGTCAGCCTCAAGAACGCCGCCTGCTACAGCAAGCATCTTGCCCATATCGAGATCACGGACAGTGTCCTTAAGCAGCTCGAGGGAAGCCTCAACGCCGATGGACTTAACGGTTTTAATGCACATTCTAAAATAATCCTCCCTATTGTATTGTTAAATGTTTAAAAATTCGTTATGTCATAACTATACCACACATATGGGCATTTTGTAAACATCTAATTACACACCAAGGGCATTTTAACACAAATATGCACAACTGTCAAAAAGAAAAATCTGAAAAATCGGCGCATTGTAATACACCGACCGCAATTTGTCAGGTTTTCGGAATAAATCGGACGGCACAGCTTTGCTCTGCCTGCTTAACAAGGCAGACCGCCTGATCATGGGAAGCGATGCTCTGCATCGGCGGATTGTCCGGCTCACGGTGCTCGGTGACCCGCTGCCACACCGCATCAAAGCCCTCAAGACTCAATTTTTCATCCATAGCATTCACCCGCTGCATTATATGCCCGTACTTGAAAATGGGTGCGGAATGTGCGATAATAATTAAAAATTCGTGGAGGTGTCGATATGCCCAGATTTTTTGTAAACGATACCGAGGAGTTCGGCAAGACGGCGGTCATCCGTGGCCGGGATGCCGAGCATATCCGTGTTCTGCGCCTGCGCCCGGGCGAGGCTATGACGATCTGCGACGGCAGGGGAACGGACTATCGGTGCAGGCTCGTGCGTTCCGACAAGGACGAAGCCGAGGCCGAGATACTCGAGGTCGTGCCGTGTCCCGGCGAGCCGAGCGTCAAGGTGCGCATTTTCTGCGGCCTGCCTAAGGGCGACAAGACCGATTACATCATTCAAAAATGCGTCGAGGCCGGAGCGTCGGAGATAGTTTTCTTCGATTCGGAACGGGTCATCCAGCGCACCGACGGCGTGTCAAAGAAATTGGAGCGCTGGAACAGAATATCCGAGGAAGCGGCAAAGCAGTCGGGCAGGGGAATTATCCCCACTGTTTCGTGGATGCCGGGCTTCGGGCAGATGCTCAAGGAAGCGACCGAGTGCGACAGTGCCCTGTTCATGTACGAGACCGGCAAGCGTGAAGCGCTCTCGGAGGCGCTCAAGGACGCAAAGGAGCTCACCACCGCCGCAATAATAACCGGTCCCGAGGGGGGCTTTGAGCCGTCCGAGGCGGAAGCAGCACGGCAGACGGGCGCACACATCTGCTCAATGGGCGCAAGAATATTGCGCTGCGAGACCGCCCCGGTCGTCGCCCTGACTTCCCTCATGTTCGCCAGCGGAAACCTTGAGTAAACGAAAAATGACACTCAAAATGAGTGTCATTTTTTGGTTTACTAAAAGTTAACAAAAAACATTAAACTGCCAAAATAAACATGATATGCTGAGCACAACATAACTCTACGGAGGTGCAGCATGGAAGCTATGAGAGAGGAGACCCGAAGAACAACTATAATTATGTTTGCGGTGATCGCATGTGTGCTCGGCTTCATTATTGCGATGATATACGGCGTTCCGGTTACCCGATACGGGATGCGCTACGCCGACAAGTATGCCGAGTCCGTGTATTTCAGTCAAAGCGACCTCGGGGAATACGAGGATATCGGCTTTACCGTCAGAAACGAGGTCGGGCTTTTCCCCGCTGTGAGCACGATGTATACCGTCAAGTATTCCGATGAGCGGTATGCAAAGCAGATAGCGAAGCTCAACGACCTTGATTACCTCGATGCGCCCGTTAAGGAGGCTGACGACTGGTACAATATGCCTGCAACTAAGATCGAGCAAAACGGCTGGCTCGTCAGAGTTTTGCAGGCCGAAGGTGACTTCGAGTATCCGAAGTATTTCAAGATGATCGGCACAAACGACGAGAGCAAAACGATACTGTACATGTCCTTTGACTGCATGGATCTTGACCTCATAAGCGAAACTGCCGGTGAAACCCAGCTTAGGGATTTCATCGAAGAATATTTTAACTTCAACTTCAGATAAAGCGCAAAAAAATCTCGCTCCATGAGCGAGATTTTTTTGTTCTTAAATTACCATTCGGTCTTGCCGTTGAGCTTTTTCTGCTCGGTGAGGATGTTGTGCGTGTCAAGAAGCTTCAGAGCCTTCATGAGGTTGCCCTTGAGCTTTATCTTGCCGGTGGTCAGAGCCTTAGCGGTGCTCATCTCGCCGGTCATGGTCTTGACGAAGAAGTCGTAGTCTGCGTCCGAGGTGTAGTCCGCTGCGGGAGCGTTTGCACGCCCCATGCCGCGCTCGACGCTCTCAAGAACGCCGTTATTGAACTTGTACATGTACCACACGGTGTCGCCGCCGAGGTGGGGCACCTTGTTGTAGCACTCGCACAGCGTAAGCGTGACCTTTGAGGGAGTCTTGCCGGGGGCAAAGGTGTCTTTTGCCTGAGCGATGAACTCAGTTGTCCATTCTTCGGTTAAAAATTTCATATTATTCTCCGATCACCATTTATTTTCGACCTTCTCGGCAAAGCCGGGGAAGTCTTTGATCTCAATTACCTTTCCGTCGTCTAACACGGCCTTGCCGGTGAACAGACCGAACACCTGATGCTGGTCGCTCTTGATAAGCAGCGCATCGGTGCAGGAGGCACGGTCTAAAACGGGCTTGAAGTCCATCTCAAAGCGGCCGTCGTCGGAAGTGAATGTCCAAGGCTCGAGAAATGCCTTTTCGTTGCCGGGGATGTTGAATTTGACCTGACTGAGTTTATGCGCCTTGCCGTTATAAAACAGCATATTCTCGCTCGCCGCCGAGGTATCGCCGAAGCCGTAGCCGATGTTCCAGCCGAACGGGACGCCGTCAACAGCGCCGGAGGCCGAGCCCCAGTACCATGTGTTGTGGTAAGTCCAAACGCCTCTGCCCCAGTCGAGAACGGCGAAGCTGTCTTCGGGGTCAAACACATAGGTGCGGCCGTCATAGGTGACCTCACCCTTGGCACGCAGGCAATTTATTTTCTGATTGTAATAAAAGTGTCCGGGCTTATCGAACGGCGTTGCGATGACCATGCTCTCCTCCGGCTCGTCAAAAAGCTCCACCTTTGCGTACAGCGAGCCTGCAGGGCCGAACTTTTTCATCTGAGCGATGAGCGTGCGCACGCCGCTGCCGTCGTTTTTGAAATAGATGCTGTAGTTTTTGCCCTCGCCGAGCGTGTCACCGACGGCACTGGTCTCGGGAAGCTTGCGCTTACCAAGCGGCATGAAGCACATGGGGCTCGTGGTTATCTCCCAGCCCTCCTCAAAGTTGAGAAGGCTTATAGAGTCAAGACCCATATAGCCGTTGTCGTCAACGGTCAGAGCAAGAGCGAAGCGGCCGTTGTTTATCAGGTAGTAGTCCCATTCCTTGATGCGCATGGGGCTTGCCTTGATATCGGCACGCCGGTAGACAGGCAGGAGCTTTTTCGCAAAGCCTGCCTCGGTGAGATTGCCGTTTTTGTCGAGCAGGGGAATTTCGCTTAAAATTTCGTGCTGCATGGTCATATCTCCTTTTTAAGTAGGCGGATATCGCTGCCGAAGAAGGGGAGCTTCGTGAACTCGCCTTCAAGTCGGGAGCATATCTGCGCATTATACCGTTTCAAAAGCTCGGCATCGGTGAGATTCGTGCTGATAACGGTTTTGCGTCCGTTGACGAGCCTTGTGTTTATAAGCGTGTACAGCGCCGAGACAGCCATGGGCGTGGGCATCTCCGTGCCGAGATCGTCGAGTATCATAAGCTCGCAGTCGAGCATACGCTCGACCTTGACGGCGGCGTTTTCGGCAGTCTGGATATCACGGGAGAACTTCTTGGTCTCGAACGCTTCGAGTGCGCTCGATGCCGTGTCGTAGCACACCGAGTGACCGTTTTCGGCGACAACCCGGGCAATGCAGGCCGAAAGAAAGGTCTTGCCCAATCCCGTGCCGCCTTGGAACAATAGATTCATCGAGCGGTCGGAAAAGCTCTGGGCGTACTCACGACAGGTGTCGAACACTATCTCCATGCTCTCACGGGCGCTGCCGTAGAGGGAAAGGTCGAATTTTTCAAAGCATTCGTCGCTGTTTTTGAGCAGTGTGCCCAGCTCACGGGTGACCTCGGCGTTGTAAAGCGCCTTGAGGCACGAGCACATTTTGCCGTTTATATACCCTGTATCACGGCACTTGGGGCAGGAGTAGATATCGTCAAGATAATCCATGGCGTAGCCATGCCCGACCAAAAGCTCCGCTTTCTTCGCCTGAAGCTCGAGAGATTCGTCCTCAAGCTTCTTGATTGCATCGTTAAGCTCGGCGCCGCCTCTTATCGTAAGCCCGACAAGCTCCGTCATCTGCGTGCGCAGGCGGGTGTCGATGCGCTCAACTTCCGGTATACGGGAGTATATTTTTTCCTGCCGCAGAAAATGCTCTGCAACATTGTCTGCGTGGATATGTTCAAGTTGTTCTCTGGCCCTTGCCAGCAGCTTTCCGTCCAATGCCATGTTTTTTAACCGTTTTTAACCTTCTTATATATTGAGCGCAGCCGCTCAAGCTCGTCGCTTGACACCTGACTTTTATGCTCGTTTGCGGGCTTGACCGAAGCCGGGCGCTTGTCGTGCTTTGCGACTTCGTCCACGGTGTGCAGGCCCTTTTCATGCCAGCTGGTGACTATCTTGTTCATGTAGCTCCATTTTAAAGAGCCGGTGTTCGTGACCGTGCGGTCGTAGGCCTCCAAAAGCGTATCAATGTCAAAGCCCATGTCCAGCCATGAGTTTATATACCTCGTCTCCGTCGGGGTAAGCTGCCTGCCCGTGATGCCGAGGGCGGTTTTCACCTCACCCTGCTTTGTGCGTCTTTCGGCGGCATTTTTTATATACTCCTCGGCCTGCTCGAGCGTGAGTATCTCCTTGTTCGCCCACGAATACGCCTCCTTTTCGATGCTGCGCATCGAGGGCAGCCTGCCGCTGCCGTATTTTGCCGCAAAGGTGTCGATGCAATAGGTCAGCAGCATGAAAATGACATCCGGCGGGAGAGCAAGAAAATCGTAAATGCCGAACAGCGTCTTTATATCCGAGGTCGAGAGCACCCGGCCTAACTTTTGCTGAGCCTCATTCAGCACAGCCTTAAAGCCCGGATCTGCGTCCGTGCGCCGGACGATATCCTCCGTTGTGTACTGCGGAAGCTCCTCGGCGGGCAGGGGAATAGACTTCTGAACCTCTTTTTCCGCAAAAAGCTCCATCCTGCAAAGCTTTTCGTAAGCGCTGTTTACCTCGGCAAGCGTCAGACACAGCTCACGGGCGGCTCGCTCGGCGTTGAACGCACCGCAGCGGCACAGCCAGATATAGACAAGCGCAACATTGCCGTCATGTGCGGCGATGAGCTTGTCCGCAGCCGTGATGCTTATTGAGTTTTGCTCTTTTTCCTGCATAGTCCGACTCCCGAGACAACAATTCATGCAAAGTTTACATGCACCACACATTATAACATCAAATTTGACTTGTAGCAATAGCCATGTCTGTGGTATAATACTTTAATCTAAAATGGTAGAGGTATGAGTATGCTCGAATTGCTTTCCCCCGCCGGATCGCCGGAAGCGGTGATCGCAGCGGTACAAAACGGCGCAGATGCCGTATATATGGGGCTTGGCATCTTCAACGCCCGTCGCGGTGCGAAGAATTTTGACGAGGAGGAGTTCGAAAAGGCGGTCAGATACTGCCGTGTGCGTGACTGCAAGGTCTATGTCACAATGAACACCCTTGTCGGCGACAGGGAGATGGAAAACGCAGCGGAGCTGGCCCGCCGTGTCTCCGATCTCGGAGCATCGGCGATACTCGTGCAGGATCTGGGGCTGCTGTCGGTGTTAAGAAGCGCCGTTCCCGATATTCCGCTGCACGCCAGCACACAGATGAGCATACACAATCTTGCAGGCGTCGAGGCCGCAGCCGAAATGGGGCTGACGCGTGCGGTGCTCGCCCGTGAGCTGTCGCTTGAGCAGATAAAGTTTATCACGAAGCACTCGCCTATCGAGACCGAGATATTCGTCCACGGTGCGCTGTGCTTCTGTCACTCGGGACAGTGCTACATGTCCTCGCTCATCGGCCGCCGCAGCGGCAACCGCGGCATGTGCGCCCAGCCCTGCCGCATGGAGTATACCATGCCCGGCAGAATGGCCGACAGCCACCCGCTTTCGCTCAAGGATAACTGCCTTGTCGAGAGACTCAAGGAAATTGAGGACGCAGGTGTCGCCTGCGTGAAGATAGAAGGCCGCATGAAGCGCCCGGAGTATTCGGGCCTCGTGACGGGCATTTACTCGAAGATAATAAAGGAAGAGCGTGAGCCGACGCCGGACGAGCTTACCATGTTAACCGATGCATTTTCCCGTGACGGCTTCACGCAGGGCTATTTTGACGGCGATAAAAAGGATATGTTCGGTGTAAAGACCGACAATGACAAGGTCGCCGAAAAGCTGTTTGCCGGTGTGCGCAGGGAGTATATCGACCGTGAGGAGCGTCGTGTGCCCGTGAAATTTGTCATGGACGCAAAGATAGACAAGCCCGTGCAGGCGATAGCCGAGGATAACGACGGACATAAGGTCTATGCCACGGCAAAGGCCGCCGAAAAGGGCATCAGCCAGACAACGAGCGCCGACACGGCAAACAAGCAGTTTTACAAAACCGGCGGAACGCCGTATATCTGCGTCGACGCAATGAGCAGAATAGAGCAGGGGGCGTTTTTGCCGCTTGCGACGGTGAACGAGCTGAGAAGAAAGCTCTTGCATAGCCTTTCCGAGGCTCGCGCCGTGCCGCCCGAGCGCCGCTCTCTCCCCATGCCGGAAAAGCCCAAGGGCATTTTGCCGATAGAGGATCCCGTGACTATCTATCAGGTGCGCACGGCAGCCCAGCTTTCGCCGGAGCTTGCTGAACTCGGGCCCGAGCTTCTGTATGTCCCGGTTGAGGTGCTGCATGAAAGCATGGAGCCGGTGAAGCCCTTTATCGAAAACGGCACGACGATAGTCGCCGTACTGCCGAGGGTCATAACCGACGATCAGGTGATGACGGTGTTCAATATGCTCCGGGACCTCAGGGAGCAGGGCGTTGAGCAGGCGCTCGTCGGCAACATCGGCCATGTGAAGCTTGCCCGCAAGGCGCACATGAAGATCAGAGCCGACTTCGGCATGAATGTGTTCAATTCCTACACCTTGGATATGGTGCGGCAGATGGATTTCGTGTCCGCCACGGCATCGTTCGAGTTGCGCATGGCGCAGGTGCGTGACATGGCAAAGAGCATCGATACGGAGCTCATCGTCTACGGCAGACTGCCGCTCATGGTCTCCGATCAGTGCATCATCAGCCGCAGCGAGGGCAGATGCACCTGCCAGAACCCCTCACAGCTGTCCGACCGTATGGGCTCGGTGTTCCCCGTGGTGCGTGAGTTTGAGCACCGCAATGTCATTTATAACTCAAAGAAGCTCTACCTTGCCGATAAGCGTGACGATATCTACGGTGCGGGGCTTTGGGGCATTCGCCTGATGTTCACGACCGAGGGCGCAAAGGAATGCGTCGAGGTCGCAAGGAGCTTCAAGGGCGAAGGCGATTACAGACCGAACGACCTCACAAGAGGTTTGTATTACAGAGGCGTTGATTGATATGAAAATTGTTTTGGCATCCGGCTCGCCGAGACGCAGAGAGCTGCTTTCCGTCGTCGGTGTTAAGGATTTTGAGGTTTGCCCGGCCGAGGGCGAGGAAAAGACCGAGGCAGGACTTGCACCAAGTGAGATAGTAAAGAGCCTTTCCGCTGCAAAGGCACGGGAGGTCGCCGCAAAATTTGACGGCGATACCGTCATCATCGCCGCCGACACTATCGTGTGGGCGGAAGGCCGGGTGCTCGGCAAGCCGCACGGCGAGGACGAAGCGTTCAAAATGCTCAAAGCGCTCTCCGGCAAGACCCACGAGGTCTACACCGGCATAACGCTTATAAAGGGCGGCGAAGCTTTAAGCTGCGCCGAGTGCACGAAGGTCGAGTTCCGCGAGCTTAACGATGATGAGATAAACGCCTATATCGCCACGGGCGAGCCTATGGACAAGGCCGGCGCCTACGGCATACAGGGTAAGGCATCGCTCATGGTCAAAAAGATCGACGGTGACTATTTCAATGTTGTCGGGCTGCCGCTGTGCCTGCTCGGTCAAATGCTTAAACAAATTGGAGTGCGTCTGTTGTGAATGTAAAACGGTATCTTAAGAAAAACGGAATAAAGATAGGAGCGATAGTTCTGGTCATCGCACTCATCGCCGGCCTCAGTTCCTATCTGTTGAAGGGCAAAGCCGGCCTTGTGCAGAACATGACGGGGGCGGTGAAAGCACCCGTGCAGAGGATAGTAAGCTCCATGGCCGAATGGCTCGAGGGACTTTACGGCTATATCTACGAATACGACCAGCTACAAGCCGAGAACGAGCGCCTGCGTGAGGCGCTGACCGAGGCTCAGGAGGAGGCTCGTAACGGCAAGTCCGCCGTTGAGGAGAATGCCCGTCTGCGTAAGCTGCTCGACTTCAAGGAAAAGCACAGCGATATGACGCTTGAGCCTGCAAAGGTCATCTCATGGACAAGCTCCAACTGGTCAAGCTCGTTTAACATCAGCAAGGGTACGAGCAGCGATATCGCCGTCGGAGACAGCGTTATCACCGAGTACGGCGTTTTGGTCGGGCAGGTCGTTGAGGTCGGAACCGGCTGGGCGACCGTGAGAACGGTCATCGATATAAATACCAACATCGGTGCATTCGTTTCCGAAAACGGCTCTGCGGGCATGATGGTCGGCGACTTTGCCCTCATGCAGGAGGGCAGCGCAAAGATGACCTACCTTGCCGATGGCGCACAGATATTCAGCGGCGACACGGTCATGACCTCGGGCGCAGGCGGTGCGTTTCCGCAGGGACTTGTCATCGGCACTATAAGCTCCGTTCAGACGGAGGCCGGCGGTCAGGTCGAGTACGGCATCATAAAGCCCGGCTGCGATCTCAACGCACTCGTTCAGGTGTATGTCGTAAAAGAATTTGAAGTGGTGGAGTAATTGTTAAACAGGATAGATTTTAAAAAATTGCGTGTATTCCTGGAATATGCGGTATATCTTCTGCTTGCAATGCTGCTGCAGGGTCTGCTGTTTTCCCGACTCAGCATATTCGGAGTCAAGGGCTTTGTGCTGCCTGCCGCCGTTGTTGCCGCCGGAATGTATCTCGGCGGCATGCGTGGTGCGGTGTTCGGGATATGCCTCGGCCTCGTGACCGACATGAGCTACACCGAGAGCAGCTTCATGTACACGATAGTTTTTGCGCTTATAGGCTTCGGAGCAGGCTTTGCCTCGGAGTTTTATATAAACAAGAGTTTTCTCGTGTTCATGGTCATGAGCGTTATCGCCGTGCTGCTGTCCGGACTTGCGCAGTATCTTGCCGCCGTCATCTTCGGCGGGGCGGAGCTCGTTCAGGGCATCGTCACCGTGCTTTTGCAGACGGCACTGTCCATACCGCCGATGGCACTTTTGTATTTACCGTTTAGAAACCATAAAGACTAAGATAAAGATCAGCCAATGAATACTATCAAAAAAGACAGATTGATAATCCTGACGGCGGTGTTTGCAATACTGCTCGTTGTTTACCTCGTTTTTCTGTATAAATTGCAGATAATCGAGGGCGAGGCATATTACAAGGAAAGCCGTAATCAGCAGGTCACGACCTCAACGGTCGTTGCGGCAAGAGGCAATATCCTCGACCGCTACGGCCGAGTTATCGTGTCCAATAAGTCAAGCTACGACCTCACGATAAACGAAAGCGAGCTGTTCCCGTCGGATGACAGCGTCGACTCTAATGCGACGATACTAAAGCTCGTCAAGCTTATCCGCGAGTACGGCGAGGACTATATAGACGAGCTTCCGATAACCACCGAGCCTCCGTTTGAGTATACCGAGATATCCGATACCGATAAGGCCCGCCTGCAGGCGTATATGAAGACGAACGAGGTCGATGAAAACGCAACGGCAGTCGAGCTTTTGTCGAGCATGCGCACAAGGTATAAGATAGACAGCAACTATTCCGCCGAGGAGGCAAGGATAATTGCCGGCATACGCTATGCAGTCAATGTCCGCTATCTCATAAACACCTCGGACTATGTCTTGGTTCAGGATGCGGATATGAAGCTGATAAGCATTATCCGTGAGAACAATATGCTCGGCGTCAATGTAAAGGAGTCGTTCGTACGAGGCTACAACACGACATATGCCGCACATATTCTGGGATATGTCGGCCTTATGAACGATGCGGAATACGAAAAATATGCCGAATTAGGATATTCGGGCGATGCAAAGGTCGGCAAGTCCGGCGTTGAGTACGCCTTTGAAAAGTACCTGCACGGCACCAACGGCACGGTGCAGGTCACAAGCGCCGCCGACGGCACGATAATTTCAAAAACCTACACCACCGAGCCGAAGCCGGGCAACAATGTGTATCTTACAATAGATATTGCCCTTCAGGAGGCGACCGAGCGTGCCTTGGCCGCCACCGTCAACGCCCTGCGTGCCGAGCGCGGCTACGATATAAGCGAGGATCTTCTCGGCAACGACAAGGAGGAGAAAGTCACTCCGACGCCGACCCCCACCCCCACTCCGACACCGTCAGGTCAGGACGGCGAAGATGAGAAGATCGATGATGAGATAACCGGTGCAGGTGTGGTCGTGGTCGATGTCAAAACCGGCGAACCGCTTGCCATAGCCAGTTGGCCGACTTACAATACCTCGACGATGCTCGAAAACTACTCGAAGCTTTTGACGGCAAAATATTCGCCGTTGTTTAACCGGGCGCTTCAGGGCACCTACGCTCCGGGCTCGACCTTCAAGCCCTGCACGGCGATTGCAGGACTTACCGAAAAGACCATAAGCACCAGTACCCGCATCAAGTGTACCGGCGTTTACACCAAGTATGCGGCTCAGGGCTACGCACCTCAGTGCTGGATCTACGCCTCACACCTTACGCATGGCTCCGACAATGTCACCGAAGCTCTGCGAGATTCATGCAATATCTTCTTCTACACCGTCGGCAACAACCTCGGCATTGATAAGCTGGAAAAGTACGCAAGGCAGTTCGGCCTCGGCGAGAGCACCGGCATCGAGCTATATGAGGAGACCGGCAACATGTCCAACAGGGCAAACCACTATGAATACGCAGGTACGGAATGGGTCGTCGGCGATACGCTTCAGGCCGCCATCGGTCAGGCAGACAGCATCTTCACTCCGCTTCAGCTTGCAGAGTATTGCGCAGCAATCGCAAACAACGGTCAACGCCACTCGGCGTCCATCCTTAAAGAGGCCCGCAGCTACGACTACTCCGAAAAGATTGTGCAGCGCACGGAAGAAGTGCTGAGCACCGTCAAGACCGAGGACTATAACTGGAATGCCGTCCACAAGGGCATGGAGCTCGTTGCAAAGCACCCTGACGGCTCGGCTTATGCCACATTCTATAATTACGGCGCTTCGACCGTTGCCTGTAAGACCGGCACGGCGCAGAAGGGCGAGAATATCACCAATGACGGTATCTTCATATGCTTTGCACCCGTCGAAGACCCCGAGATAGCGATCGCCGTCGTCATCGAGCGTGGCCAGTCCGGTTCAAGATGCGCCCCCGTTGCCCGCAGCATTCTTGAGACCTACTTCAGCATCAAGAGCGCAAGCGATGTAACCGAGACAGAGGGCTCGCTTTTGAAGTGATTTTTTGCCGAAAGGCATTGAAACACAGTGAATAATTGTTTATAATGTACCACAGTACGATCGGAATGGAGGATGATTATGAATATTGCATTGATGGCACACGACAGAAAAAAAGAATTGATGGTTCAGTTCTGTATAGCCTATTGCGGTATTTTAGCCGAGCACTCCGTTTGTGCGACAAATACCACCGGCAAGCTCGTGTCGGAGGCTACGGGACTGCCCGTGACGCTGTATATGCACGCCGATCAGGGCGGCGCACAGCAGATAGGCGCAAGAATAGCGTACAACGAGATAGACCTCGTTTTGTTCTTCTGCGACCCGTCCAACCCCTCGGGCTTTGACGATATCAACAAGATAGAGCGCCTGTGCGACCAGTATCAGATACCGTTTGCCACCAACGCCGCAACGGCGGAGGTGCTCGTGCAGGGACTGCGCCGAGGCGACCTCGACTGGCGCAATATCGTTAATCCCAAGCGCAAATAAGAGTAAAAAAACTATCATGCGGATGCTGTTATTCCGTTTTCGGAATAACAGCATTTGAAAGTTGACGGGAGTCGAACTCCCGTCAACTTAAGTTGAAAGGAACATGAAAATGGCGAAAGTTCAACCCCGCACCCTGTCGGGCTTTATGGAGCTGCTGCCCGCCCCGCAGGTCAAAATGGAGAAGATGATGGAAACGCTGCGCCGCTGCTACGGCGTGTACGGCTTCACGCCGCTGGACACTCCGGCGATAGAGTCTGCCGAGGTGCTGCTTGCAAAGGGCGGCGGCGAAACCGAAAAGCAGATATACCGCTTTACCAAGGGCGATTCCGACCTTGCGCTGCGCTTTGACCTCACCGTGCCGCTTGCAAAGTATGTTGCCGCAAACTACGGCAGCCTGACCTTCCCGTTCCGCCGCTATCAGATCGGCAAGGTCTACCGTGGCGAGCGTGCCCAGCGTGGCAGGTTCCGTGAGTTTTACCAGGCCGATATCGATATCATCGGCGACGGTAAGTTAGATATCATAAACGAAGCCGAGATACCTGCGATAATTTACCGCACCTTTACAGAGCTCGGTCTTAAAAAGTTCAAGATAAAGGTCAATAACCGCAAGGTCCTGAACGGCTTTTACCGGCTTGCGGGCATGGAGGAGAAGGCCGGCGAGATAATGCGCACGGTCGATAAGCTCGACAAGATTGGCCCCAACAAGGTGCGCCAGATACTCATGGACGAGCTGCATATGTTCTCCCACAAGGCCGACGATGTCATGGACTTCATGGCCATGTCCGGCAGCATCGAGCAGGTCTTGAGCGGACTTGAGCGCTACAAGGGCATGGACGAGATGTTCGACCAGGGTCTTGAGGAGCTCAAGACCGTCACCAAATATCTTGCCGACTTCGGCGTTCCGGAAGAAAACTTCGCAATCGACTTATCCATTGCCCGTGGTCTTGACTACTACACCGGCACCGTTTACGAGACCGAGATGACCGAGCACCCCGAGATAGGCTCCGTGTGCTCCGGCGGCAGATACGATAACTTGGCCGAATACTACACCGACAAGCCGCTGCCCGGTGTCGGCATTTCGATTGGTCTTACAAGACTTTTCTATGTTCTTAACGAGCAGGGACTTTTGTCCGATGAGGTCGTCTCCGCTCCCGCCGATGCATTGGTCATCCCCATGAGCGAGGAGCTGGGCTATTCGATAGCGGCGGCAACTGCGTTCCGTGACGCAGGCATCCGCACCCAGCTATACTGCGAGAAGAAAAAGTTCAAGGCGAAAATGAGCTATGCCGACAAGCTCGGCATACCCTTTGTCGTACTCATCGGCGAGGATGAGATGGCGGCAAATGTCGTAGCCGTGAAGAATATGCAAAGCGGCGAGCAGGTCAAGCTGCCCATTAAAGACGCTGCGGCACTTATCAAGGCTGAAATCGACCGCCGTGCACACATTGCGGTCATCAAGGAGGGTTAATTATGACACAGTCCCGTACACACACCTGCAATGAGCTCCGATTGGAGCATGTTGGCCAGAAGGTCAAGATCGTCGGCTGGATGGAGAATGTCCGTGAGGTCGGCCAGAACTTCGCTTTCGTCGTCGTCCGTGATTTTTACGGCACCACTCAGGTCGTCGTTGAGACCGAGGACATGATGAAGGTCGTAAAGAGCATCAATAAGGAAAGCACCATTTCCGTCGAGGGCATTGTCCGTGAGCGTGACAGCAAAAATCCCAAGCAGGCCACCGGCGATGTCGAGGTCGTGCCCGAGAAGATAGAGGTTCTCGGCCGCTGCCGCTACAATGAGCTGCCTTTTGAGATCAACCGCAGCCGTGAAGCGGATGAGACCACCCGTCTCAAGTATCGCTATCTCGACCTCAGAAACCCCGCAGTCAAGCAGAATATCATTCTGCGCTGCAATGTCGTTGCGGCACTGCGCAAGGCGATGATGGAGCATGATTTTCTTGAGATAACCACCCCCATTCTCACCGCATCCAGCCCTGAGGGTGCAAGAGACTACCTTGTTCCGGCAAGAAAGCATCCAGGCAAGTTCTATGCTCTGCCGCAGGCACCGCAGCAGTTTAAGCAGCTTCTGATGACCTCCGGCTTTGACCGCTACTTCCAGATAGCGCCCTGCTTCCGTGATGAGGACGCACGAGGCGACCGCTCCCCCGGCGAATTTTATCAGCTTGATATGGAGATGTCCTTTGCCGACCAGAGCGATGTTTTTGCCGTCATTGAGGATGTCCTGCCGCCTATTTTCGCAAAGTACGGCAAGTACGATATTGCCTCTGAAGCACCCTTTAAGCGCATCGGCTTCAACGAATCGATGGAGAAGTACGGTTCGGATAAGCCCGACCTGCGCATCGACCTTGTTGTTGAGGATATAACCGAGCTCGTGCAGGGCACGGAGTTTGCACCCTTTGCCGAGGGCAATACCGTCAAGGCCATCGTGGTCACCGACTGTGACATGACCCGCAAGCATATTGACAAGCTGTGCACCGAGGTCGAGGTGCAGGCGGGCGTGAAGCCCTACTGGTTCAAGGTCGATGAAAACGGCGAGCTTGCAGGCGGCGTTGCAAAGTTCCTGCAGGACAGAAAGCAGGCAGTTATCGATGCACTGAACCTCAAGCCCGGCTGCCTTGTCGGCGTAACGGCGGGCAAGAAGCTCGTTGCCCAGAAAACAGCAGGCGTCATGCGCAAAATGCTCGGCAACGCAGTGCCCGGCCACATGGATAAGGAGCGCTACGAGTTCTGCTGGATAGTCGACTTCCCCATGTACGAGATCGGCGAGGAGTCCGGCGAGCTTGAGTTCTGCCACAATCCGTTCTCCATGCCCAACGGCGGCCTTGAGGTTCTCGAAAAGGCCGAGAAGGGCGAAATTGACCCCTTGAGCATCACCGCATATCAGTACGACCTTGTCTGCAACGGCGTTGAGCTGTCTTCGGGCGCAGTGCGTAACCACGACCCCGAGATAATGATAAAGGCGTTTGAGCTCGTGCGTCTGGGCGAGGACGATGTCAAGGCAAAGTTCCCCGCAATGTACAACGCATTCTGCTACGGCGCACCTCCCCATGCCGGTATCGCTCCGGGCGTTGACCGCATGGTAATGCTGCTGGCAGGCGAGGAGTCGATTCGTGAGATAATCCCGTTCCCGATGAACAAGAACGCACAGGATGTCATGATGGGCGCACCGTCCGTCGTCGAGCAGAAGCAGCTTGACGAGCTGCACATCGCAATAGTAGGCGAGACCGAGGAATAAAAAATCAAAGGGCTGTTTCCAACACTTTCTTATAGGTGAGAGTATGTTAGCAACGATAAATTCCCTCGGTGTGAAGGGCATAGGAGGCTATGCCGTCACGGTCGAGAGCTTCGTTTCAAACGGACTTTTTAATTTTGATATCGTGGGACTGCCCGATGCCGCCGTCAAGGAGGCTCGGGAGCGTGTCAGGGCTGCAATAAAGTGCAACGGCTTCAAGTTCCCGGTCAGTCGTGTTACCGTGAACTTAGCTCCGGCTGACACGAAAAAAGCAGGCACGGTCTACGACCTGCCGATCATGCTTGGCATCCTTGCCGCCACCGGTACGATAAAGCAGCCGAGCGCCGACTGCGCCTTCTTCGGCGAGCTGGCACTCACGGGGGAGCTGCGCCCCGTCAACGGTGCGCTCCCCATGGCGCTTTGTGCGGCGAGGGAGGGTATAAAGAAGCTGTTTGTCCCTGCCGACAATGCCGAAGAGGCCGCCTATGCTGAGGGCGTGAGCGTGTATCCGGTGAAAAATGTGCCGGAGCTCATCGCACACCTCAGAGGAGAGCATGAGATAAGGCCGCTGCCGCAGGGCGAGATAAGTAAAAGTGATGTGAGCTACCCCGACTTTTCCGATGTCAAAGGGCAGGAGAATGTCAAGCGAGCCATGGAGATAGCCGCCGCAGGCGGGCACAATATTCTGCTCGTCGGCCCTCCCGGAGCGGGCAAAAGCATGATGAGCAAGCGCCTGCCGGGCATACTGCCCGATATGACCCGCGAGGAGATGCTAAAGTGCACGGAGATATATTCCGTAGCCGGGCTCACTGGCAAGTCTAACCCCATCATCGCCCAGCGACCGTTCAGAGCGCCGCACCACACCGTGTCACCGGCTGCCATGTCCGGCGGCGGCGCAACGCCGAGACCGGGCGAGATAAGCCTTGCGCACAACGGCGTGCTGTTTTTAGATGAGTTTCCGGAGTTTCGCAAGGATGTCCTGGAGGTTTTGCGCCAGCCCTTGGAGGACGGCGAGGTCACCGTCTCACGAGTTGCCGGAAGCGCTACATACCCGAGCAATTTCATGCTCGTGTGTGCAATGAACCCCTGCAAATGCGGCTGGTACGGTCACCCGTCGGGGCGCTGCCGCTGCTCGGCAAACGAGGTGCGCAGCTATCATAACCGCATATCCGGCCCGCTGCTCGACAGGATAGATATCATCGTTGAAGCCCCGGCGCTTGAGTACGAGGAGCTTAAAAACCGTGCTCCCGCCGAGTCGTCGGCCGAAATAAAAAAGCGTGTCGATGCCGCACGGAAAGCGCAGCAGGAACGCTTCAAAGATACAGATATAAATTCAAATGCGAATATGGACACGAAGGCACTCAACCGCTATTGTATACTCACACCCGAGTGCGAGGCGCTGATGCATCAGGCGTTTGACCGCATGGGTCTGACCGCCCGCAGCTACGATCGCATCCTGCGAGTGGCAAGGACGATAGCCGACCTTGAAGGGGCGGAGAACATCGAAGCGACCCACATCGCCGAAGCGATACAGTACCGTACCTACGACTTCCGAGAAAACAAAAGCTGACGCACAAGCTGACGGAAGCCGGACATCTATCGGTTTTGACGGGCAGATTTCCGTTCGTGCTGCGCCGGAGAACTATTTCCGGCAAAACTGCGCAGCATCTGTCAGTGATGTTTTTCGAGGGATTTTCGGCTTTATTTTGGTGCGGGCGGGCTTTGTGCCCGGCAAGACGAAAAAAGGCGAAAAGCACCGAAAGGGCACCCTGACAGACGATAGGTGCTCGGCTTCCGCCAGCTTCATAAAAACGAAATGACCCTTGACTGCACGGTTTCTTTACACCGTTTCTAAAGCAGTCAAGGGTCATTTCATTGAATTCTTAGTATCTAACATCATTGGTTACCTCTCTTTCATCAGGCTGTGATGCCGCCGGTCGTTGGACACAAATTAAACACGGGAAGAACAATATTGTCGACCCTTTGGTCGTTTCCATAAGCGGAATAAGCTGAGTGTTTTTTGTCCTGTCGATATTCTGACTTCGGCATCGGTCCTCACTGTCGGCAAATCCGATTTCTGAGGACTTTCTTACTTGTACATCGGTATCACCCTTTCTGGTTATAGAGTACCAAACCGCAGTGTCAATTTCAAGAGTAATAATTTACGAATTTAAAGCGCAAGACTTGTGCAGCCATACGAAGTTTGATAAATTATTGTCAAAAGCCTTGACTTTGCCGCACTTGCGCAATATAATAAAGATGTTGTGTGCCAAAACCGCAGGTCATCCTGCGGTTTTATTGCGTTTGGAGTGCAAAGGTGTTATAATTACTGCGCTTTAGAAAGAATCAGGGAGACTGAAAGATGATAAATGATATTATTCTCCTCAAGCTCGGCGAGATAGTCCTCAAGGGACTCAACCGCCGAAGCTTTGAGCAAAAGCTCATCGGCAACATCAACCGCCGCCTGTCGGCTATCGGCAAGTTCAAGGTCTACTGCATGCAGTCGACTATCTATGTCGAGCCCGTGGACGAGACAAGCGACATGGACGCTGCGTTTGAAGCGCTCGGCAAGGTGTTCGGCATTGCGACCATGAGCAGGGCGGCCGGCTGCGAAAAGGATGCGGCGAAGATAGCCGAGCTTGCGATAAGCTACCTCAAGGACGACATGGAAGCTGCAAAGAGCTTCAAGGTCGAGGGCAAGCGCAGCGACAAGAGCTTTCCCATGACCTCCATTGAGCTTTCGCAGTATGTCGGCGGCGAGCTTGCCGAGGCATATCCCGAGTGCAGGGTCGATGTGCACGAGCCGGAGCTTGTGGTTCATGTCGAGATCCGTGACCTTGCAGCCTATGTCCATGCTGCGCCCACCCCGGGAGCCGGCGGCATGCCGGTCGGCTCGAACGGCATCGGCGTTACGCTACTGTCCGGCGGTATCGACAGTCCGGTGTCGACCTATATGATAGCAAAGCGCGGTGTGCGGCTCATTCCCGTGCACTTTTTCTCCTTCCCGTACACCTCCGAGCAGGCCAAGCAGAAGGTCATCGAGCTCGCCGAGATACTGACTGCCTACTGCGGCAAAATGACCATCGAGATAGTGCCGTTCACACACATTCAGGAGGAGATTCGGGCAAAGTGCCCCGAGGACTATTTTACCCTCATCATGCGCAGATTCATGATGCGCATCGCAAGCCGCATTGCCGAGGCAAACGGTGCAAAGGCGATAGTCACCGGCGAAAACCTTGGTCAAGTCGCAAGCCAGACCATGGAAGCAATGGCATCCACGCAGGCGGTCATCGATCTGCCGGTTTTGCAGCCGCTTATCGGCATGGACAAGGAGGAGATAGTGCAGATAGCCCGAAAGATCGGCACATTCGAGACCTCAATACTGCCGTATGAGGACTGCTGTACCGTGTTCACCCCCAAGCACCCCAAGACGAAGCCCAAGGTGCATGAGGTTGCGGAAATTGAGTCCGTTCTCGACATTGACGCACTTGTCGACGAGGCCGTTGCGGGCATAGAAAGGGTGAAGGTCGGATGATGGACAAGGTTCATAATGCCGAGATACTCTCCGTCGGCACGGAGATACTTTTAGGTCATACCGTAAACACCGACGCAAGCGACATTTCGCAGATGCTCTCGGAGATCGGCATAAATGTAAAGTACCACACCGTTGTCGGCGATAACCCCGCAAGGCTTGCCGATTGCATTGAAATTGCGAAAAGCAGGGCGGATATCATCATCTCCACCGGCGGTCTCGGCCCCACCTGCGATGATCTTACAAAGCAGACGCTTGCAAAAAGCTTCGGCCTTGAGCTTGAGATGAACGAGTACGAGCGCTCGTGCCTGTACGACTATCTCACCAACCGCGGCTACAGCAAGGAGATGACCGAAAATAACCTCCAGCAGGCCATGCTGCCTGTCGGCTGCACGGTTTTCCACAACGATTGGGGCACCGCCCCGGGCTGCGCCTTTGAAAAGGACGGCGTTATCGTTCTGATGCTGCCCGGCCCTCCCAAGGAGTGTAATGCCATGTTCAAGGCCTGTGCCGTGCCGTACCTGCGCTCGCTGTCCGATGAGCAAATAGTCTCACACGCTATCCATGTTTTCGGCATGAGCGAAAGTGCGCTCGACCAGCTTTTCCGTGACGAGATGAACGCCATGACAAACCCCACCATGGCGCCCTACGCCAAGGAATCCGACTGCCTTTTGCAGATAACCGCCAAGGCAAAGAGCACCGAGGAGGCCGAGAAAATGATGAAGCCCGTCATCGAACACTGCTGCGAGGTGCTGGGTGATGTTGTTTTCGGCATCGATGTCGAGAGCGTCGAGGAGCGGGTCATGCAGCTTTTAAGTGAAAAGAAAATGACCTTCTCCGCAGCCGAGAGCTGCACCGGCGGCGAGCTTGCAAAGCGCTTTACCGATATGCCCGGCGCAAGCGAATTTTTCCTCGGCGGCGTGACTACCTACACGAACGGCGCAAAGGCAAAGCTTTTAGGCATAGACCCCGAGCTCATCGAGGCAAAGGGAGCTGTCAGCCGTGAGGTCGCCATCGAGATGGCCGAGCGGGTGAGGGCACTTTTAGGCACCGACATGGGCATCGGCGTAACGGGACTTGCAGGCCCCGACGGCGACGGTGTTCACGAGGTGGGCACGGTGTTCGTGTCGCTGGCGACAAAAGACGGCACATTCGTGCGAGAGCTTCATGTCGGCGACCGGCGCACCCGCAGCTACATCCGCCGTGTTTCCGGCAATTTCGTGTTCGACATGATGCGCCGCTACATGATGGGACTCAAGATAGAACAATAAAAAATGCCCGTGCAGTTTTAAACTGCACGGGCTGAATTTTAAGTTAGATGAACAGGGCGCTCAGCGCAATGAGATACTGTGCAAGCCAATAGGTGATGTGCACCGCACGGTTTTTACCGTTTGTCGGGTTGCCGCTGAAGCACTGCACGGAAAGAATACTGTCGCTGATGATAAAGCTCACGCCTGCAATGCCGAAAAGCAGCGTGCCGATGCTGAAATTAAAGATCGCAGTACCCACGGCGGAAACGCCCATGAAGCAGACGAAAGCGCAGTAGCCGGCAAGCGGGAAGTACAGCTTGCCGAGTTGGAGGTCATGCTTTTTTGAGTTCTGATACTCAAGCAGCATAGCGATGATCAAAAGCGGGATGGCGGCGATCCATGCCTTGGGGGCGATGCTGTAAAGCGCTATGACATAGAAAACATGGCCGACCAAAAACGACATTGCGCCCGAAAGGAAGCACAGAGAAAACTTCTCGGTGAACACAAAGCGAAGTGCCAAAAGCTCGTCGCCCAAAAAGCCGAAGAACAAGCCGAACATCAATAGCACGGCAAAGTGGCGGTCTGTCGTGTGGAACACGGCGATTGCAGCTATCACGATGCAGCAGACGGTGGTCAGTCCTTTGAAAAGAACGGCCATGACGGGGTCGTTGTTTTCCGTGACCTGCGTAAATTTAAGCCCGAAGAACAGACCCGCAAGCACGAGAATGACGATAAAAGCTATGTACATAAAAAATACCTCCAAGTAATAATTCGATGGGGGATTGCAATAACTATACCACATGTATGATTATTTGTAAACAATTTATTAAGAAAGTAATGGGAAAACTGTTGCAAAAGCGCCGTTGTATGCTAAAATATATGCAGCAACTTGGATTTTGGAGATAAAGATATGAAAAACGAAAAAGCTGCAAAGGCACTGAGCACCGTTGTTAACGGCACGGGAAAAACGCTTGAATTTATAGATAAGGCGGCAAGAAAGCTTGAGCCGCTGACGGGGCTGCCCATAATCGGCGGCACTATCGCCGAGGTGCAGGATATCATCTCGATGCTGGACGACTACTATCACGGCAGATATAAAAAGATACCCACTGTGGCGCTTTTGGGTTCACTGGGCATTATCGCCTATCTTGTGAGCCCGCTTGACCTTATCCCCGACAATGTGCCCATCCTCGGCTTTATCGACGATGCGTTTATTATAAACACCGTCGTCACCCTGTGTGTGGACAAGGAGCTTGAACGCTACCGTCAGTGGCGTAATGACACAATGATCGAAACAGTCTGAGCCTTTGGCTCGGACTTTTTTTATGGAAATTCCGCCGGAGGGATAAAATTATCGTAAAAATGATACGAAATTGATCATAACGGAAAATTTAAGCTTTACATGCGGCGGATTTGCGGTAAAATATACTTGTGAGAATAGCGACTTTCTAAAATTGATCATATCCTTTTTTGTTATGGGAGAGAAATGTAATGGGAATTGCTGAAGTGCTTTCGCTTCTCGGCGGCGTTGCGCTGTTTCTGTTCGGCATGTCGCTGATGGGTGACAGCCTTAAAATGGTTGCCGGCAGCAAGCTTGAGGTCGTGCTGTACCGCCTTTCGGGTACGCAGCTCAAGGGCATCCTGCTCGGCACGGGCGTAACCGCCGTCATACAGTCGTCGTCTGCGACCTCGGTCATGGTCGTCGGCTTCGTCAACTCCGAAATGATGAAGGTGCGCCAGGCGATAGGCATCATCATGGGTGCAATAATCGGCACGAGCATCACTGGTTGGATAATATGCCTTTCCGATATCGGGGGCAACACCTCCGGCTGGATGGAGCTTCTGTCGACGGAGACGCTGACCTCGGTCGTTGCGCTTATCGGCATCATTCTTTACATGTTCTCGGGCGATATGTCCCGCCGCCATGTCGGCGGTATACTAATGGGCTTTGCGGTACTCATGTTCGGTATGAAGGCCATGAGCGGCGCCGTCTCTGGACTGAAGGATGACGAAAATTTTGTACGCATACTCACCGATTTTTCAAACCCCATCCTCGGCATCATCGTCGGCATGGCGTTTACGAGCGTTCTGCAGAGCGCCTCGGCTGCCGTCGGCATTTTGCAGGCGCTTGCAATTACCGGCGCCGTGAGCTTTGAGGTCGCATTCCCCATCATCATGGGCATTGCCATCGGCGCTGCCGTTCCGGTGCTGCTGTCGGCAATGGGCGCAAGCGCAGACGGCAAGCGCACTGCACTTTCGTATCTCATTATTGACCTTTTCGGCGTTATCATCGTCAGCGTTATATTCTATGCCATCAATGCATTCGTGCACTTTGGTTTTATGAGCCGAACCATGACGGCGGTGAGCATCGCACTCGTAAACACACTTTTCAGGGTCGTCATCGTCATGATACTTGCACCCATGACCGGACTTATCGAGAAGTTCGTTTCGCTCTTTGTCAAGGACGACAAGGAGCGCCTCAAGGGCCTGCGCGATATGGACCTTCTGGAGGAGCGCTTCCTTACTCATCCGGCGCTCTCTATTGAGCAGAGCCGCCAGGTCATAAACTCCATGGCACGCTGCGTCGTGAAGAATGTCACCGATGCGCTGTCGCTTGTGGATAAATACACTAAGGACGGCTTTGCCGATGTGCAGAAGGAGGAGGAGCTCGTCGACCGCTACGAGGATAAGCTTGGTACATATCTTGTTCAGATAACGAGGCTTGAGCTTACAAAGCAGCAGAATATCATGGTCGGCAAGTACCTGCACTCGATAACCGACTTTGAGCGTATGAGCGACCATGCGCTGAATATCGCAGAATGTGCGCAGGAGATGCACGATAAGAAGCTCAGCTTCTCAAAGTACGCGACACATGAGCTGTCTGTACTGCGCTCTGCCGTGTCGGAGATAGTAGCGCTGGCTGTAAAGGCTTTTGTCGAGGATGACCTCAGCATCGCATATCGCATTGAACCCTTGGAGGAGAAGATAGACAGCCTGTGCGACGAGATGAAGCTGCACCACATCAACCGCATTAGCGATGGTACCTGCACTTTGCAGCTCGGCTTTGTGTTCAACGACCTGCTGACCAATCTCGAACGCATGGCCGACCACTGCTCGAATATCGGCGTCGCCATGATAGAGCTTGCAAGCGGCGCACTCGAGACGCACGATTACTACAACAAGCTCATGGAGGAGACCACCGATCAGTTCAAGGAAAGCTTTGCAAAGTACGATGCAAAGTTCAAGCTCTGATATGATAAATACGACCCTTTGCTACATAGAGCACGGCGACGGGTACCTGATGCTCCACCGTGTGAAAAAGGAAAAAGATATTAACCGTGACAAGTGGATAGGCCTCGGCGGCAAGTTTGAAAAGGACGAAAGCCCCGAGGAGTGCCTGCTGCGTGAGGTGTATGAGGAGTCGGGGCTTCGGCTCACCTCGTGGCGCTACCGTGGCATCGTCACCTTTGTGAACACCGTCTGCCCGACCGAGTATATGCACCTGTTCACCGCCGATGAATTTGAGGGCGAGATAGGCGCATGCGACGAGGGCGAGCTTGAGTGGATCAGAAAAAGCGAGCTTATGAAGCTCACACTCTGGGAGGGCGATAAAATTTTCCTCCGACTGTTAGACGAAAACGAACCGTTTTTCTCGCTGAAGCTCAGCTACGACGGCGATGAGCTGATATCGGCAAAGCTAAACGGCAAGAACATTTGAGACCCCATTCTCATACCATGAACCGAGAGGTGACGGTATGAGAATTTTTGTTGTTTCCAAAGGCGACAGCCTGTATTCCATAGCCCGCAAATTCGGCGTATCGCCGACGGAGCTGAGCTACATAAACGCACTGTCGGACCCCGACCGGCTCACGGTGGGGCAGACGCTCGTCATCCCCGGGGGCAGCGCACCGCAGGGTCAGATAGAGGTAAACGGCTACGCCTACCCCAATATAAGCGACACCGTGCTTTCCGAAGCGCTGCCGTACATGACATTCCTGTGCCCGTTTTCGTGGCACATCGACGCTGCCGGCGGCATCACGCCGGTTGACGATAAGCGCATGATAAGTCGTGCGTATGAGACGGCGACTGCACCAATGCTCACGCTCACAAACATCGGCACATCAGGCGGCTTTTCGAGCGATATCGCCCATGCGATATTCACCGACGATGCAGCTCAGACCACGCTTATCGACAACATTCTTGCGGCGCTTCGCAGTCGTGGCTACTACGGTGTGAACCTTAACATCGAATATGTCTACCCCTTTGACAGAGCCGGGTACAATGCCTTTTTGAAGAAGCTTTCCGAGACGCTGCACCCCAAGGGGTACTACCTCACGAGCGCCATTGCTCCCAAGACCTCCGATGACCAATACGGACTTCTCTACACCGCCCACGACTACGAGGCGCACGGCAGGTACTGCGACCGTGTCATCATTATGACCTACGAATGGGGCTATACCTACAGCGCTCCGCAGGCCGTGTCGCCGGTCGACCGGATGCGCAAGGTGCTCGACTATGCCGTGACGAAAATTCCCTCGGGCAAGATCTTGCTTGGCTTTTCAAACTACGGCTACAACTGGGTGCTGCCATGGCAGCAGGGCAGGGCGGCTTCCGTGATATCCAACACCGCCGCCATGAACCTTGCTGCGGCCAACTTTGCGCAAATAAAATTCAACGAGCAGGCGCAGGCACCGTTTTTCAATTACACAGACCCATCCGGCGTGCGCCACGAGGTGTGGTTCGAGGACGCAAGGAGCGTCAAAGCCCGCCTGCAGCTGGTCTCGGAGTATAACCTTGCGGGCATCAGCTACTGGACGATAAACTATCAGAATCGAGCCGGCTTTGCCGTGCTGGAATCGATGCACGGCGTTGAGAAGATAATATGAAAAATCTGCTGTATCGCATGATACAGCAGATTTTTATTTGCGATTTTACGATTAAATTCTCTCTGAAATGACCTGTGCGGCCTTTACGCCGGAGGCGGCAGCCTGTGCAAGACCGCGGGTGATGCCTGCGCCGTCACCGATGGCGAAGAAGTTTGAAAACTGCGTTTCAAGGTCGCCGGACAGCTCAAGACGGGACGAGTAGAACTTGACCTCGGCACCGTACAGCAGCGTGTCATAGTTTGCCGTGCCCGGGGCTATCTTATCAAGTGCGTAGATCATCTCGATGATATCGTCAAGCTGCCGCTTAGGAAGCGCAAGGCTCAGATCGCCCGGGACTGCTGCCGAGAGAGTGGGGCGGGTCATCGACTGCGCAAGACGGTGCTCGTTCGTGCGAACACCCTTGACAAGGTCGCCGAAGCGCTGAACGAGAACGCCGCCGGAGAGCATATTGCTCAGCGAAGCGATGTGCTTGCCGTAGCGGTACGGCTCGTCGAACGGCTCTGTAAAACGGTTCGAGACCAAAAGGGCAAAGTTTGTGTTATCGCTTTGCAGAGCGGGGTCGGAGTACGAGTGGCCGTTGACGGTGTTGATGCCCTCAACATTTTCCGCAACGACATGGCCGTAGGGATTCATGCAGAAGGTACGCACCTTGTCGCCGTACTGCTTGGTGCGGTATATAAGCTTCGACTCGTAAACGACATCGGTGATATGCTCAAAAACCGTGGCAGGCAGCTCGACACGCACACCGACATCGACCTGATTGTTTATAAGATGCACGCCGAGCTTCTTACACTGGTTTGCAAACCACTCGGCACCGCTGCGGCCGGGGGCTGCGATGAGGTACTTGCAGTCGACTATATCGCCGTTTTTAAGCGTCAGCGTATAGCCGTCACCCTGCCTGTCGATGGCCTCAACGGCGGTACGGAAGCGGTACTCGATGACATTTTTAAGGTCATCGTACATGTTCTGCAGGATACGCAGATTGTTCTCGGTTCCGAGATGCTTGACCTTTGCCTGCAAAAGGTGCAGGTCGTATTTGAGTGCCTCACGCTCAAGCGCCTTGGCCTCGGGAGTGTCGGTGGAAAAGGTCTTGTCCGTTGCGCCGTACTTCATATTGACGGTGTCGACATAGTTTATAAGCTTCATGACCTCGTCGTCATCCATGAAATCCGTGAGCCAGCCGCCGAAAGCGGTGGTGAAATTATATTTGCCGTCGGAAAATGCGCCTGCGCCGCCGAAGCCGCACATGGTGTCGCATACTGTGCAGTGGATGCATTCCTTGACCTTGCCCGCAACGATGGGGCAGTGGCGGGAGTATATATCGCCGCCCTGCTCAAGCACGACTATCCTAAGGTCGGGGTGACGGCGAATAAGCTCGTATCCGGCGAAAATTCCTGCGGTTCCGCAGCCGATGATGGCAACATCGTAATTTTTTTTCATAGTTTTCACTTCCATCCTTTATATAGGCCCAAAACAGCCCTGTGTATTATAGTGATTAAGTGGGGTATAGTAATTAATAAATTGTAAATTTTCTTTGCAAAACCCTTGAATATTGGACATATCCGCAAAGGTGTGCATAGCCCGTGTCTTGAAGAAATTTTGCAATTGGGGTAGAATGTTGGCAAAAAGAACAATGATAAGGTGGTGAGAGGAATGTCCGAAGGACCTGATACGAGAGATATCGGCAAGCAGCTGAAGCAGGAGGCGTTTTCCATACCCAATCTGCTGAGCTATTTTCGCCTGCTTTTGATACCGCTGTTCATTCAGCTTTACATGAACGAAAACTTCACCGAAGCGCTCATAACCCTCGCCGCCAGCGGACTTAGCGATGTCATCGACGGCAGGGTCGCACGAAAGTACAACATGGTGACCGACCTCGGCAAGGTGTTAGACCCCGTGGCCGATAAGCTCACGCAGTGCGCCATGATGTTCTGCGTCGCCATGCGCTATCCGGCAATGTGGTGGCTTTTGGGGCTTCATGTGGTAAAGGAACTTATCATGATAGTCATGGGCTGGTATGTTCTTAAAAAGACGGATACCGTCAACAGCGCAATTTGGTGCGGCAAGCTGTGCACGGGCGTTATCTATGCCGTCATGATGTTGCATGTCATCGTGCCGACTATCCCGCAGGCTGTGTCGGCCGCCAGCGCCGCAGTGTGCGCAGGACTTATAATTTTGAGCCTTGTCGTTTACACGGCAAGATATATAAAGCTGCTCGGAGGGAAGAAATGAAGCTTTTGTACGGTATAATATATATAGCGGCGCTCGGCGTGCTGTCGCATTTTGTCGGACAGGCTCTGCCAAGGAATAAGTTTGACGCAAAAGGCTTTCCCTACCGCACGGCCGAATGGGAGAAAAACGGCAAGGTGTACGAAAAGTTAGGCATAAAGCGCTGGAAGGACTATCTTCCAGACATGAGCAAGATAATGCCCGACATGGTCAAAAAGAAAATGACCGCCGCCAAGGAGCAGGGGACGGATGTGCTCATCGCCGAGACCTGCGTTGCCGAATGCGTCCACTGGGCGCTGATCGTGCTGTCGCTGGGGCTGTTCCTGTTCTGGCGAGGAGGCTGGGCGTTTGCTTTTTGGCTTGTGTATAATATTCTCGGCAATGTGCCGTTTATAATCATCCAAAGATACAACCGACCGAGACTTGTGATGCTCGAGGAGAGAAGAAAAAGGAGGCTTGCCAAGGCGTGAAGGTACTTATACTAAGCTGCAATACCGGCGGCGGACACAACAGTGCAGCGGCTGCGATAAAAGACTATTTTGAGAAAATGGGCCGTCGGTGCGACATAGTAAACGCACTTGATTTTCTGCCCAAGGCAAAGGCGAAATTTATAAGCAAGGGGCATGTTCTTGCATACAAATACGCCCCGAAGCTCTACGGCGCAGGCTACCGCATGAGCGAGATGCTGCCGCAGAAGGGCTTGTATGAGCAAAACGCCAAGGGCGCCGATGAGCTGTGCAAAAAGCTTTTCAGCGGCGGGTACGATATCGTTATAAGCGTACATATCTTTGCGGCTATGATGATGACCGAGCTTCGCATAAGCCGTGAGATAGATATCCCGAGCTTCTTTGTTGCGACCGACTACACCTGCTCCCCGGGCGTGTCGGAGATAGACGCCGACTGCTACTTTATCCCGCATGAAAAGCTGCGTGACGAGTTTATAAGTCAGGGTATTCGGGCCGACAGGATAGTTGCCTCCGGCATCCCCGTGCGCGAGGAGTTTTTAAGCCGTACCGATAAGGCTGCGGCAAGGCGCACCCTCGGCCTTACCGAGGACGGCAGAGTGCTTCTCATGTGCTGCGGAAGCATGGGCTGCGGCCCTATACGCAGTATAGCCTACAAGATAGGCGAGGTGCTCGGCGAAAACGACGATCTTGTCATCATCTGCGGCAGCAACAAGCAGCTTGAAAAGGATCTGCAATTTTTGACCGGAGATGATATTCGCATCAAGATATGCGGCTTTACCGATAAAATGAGCCTGTACATGGACGCTGCCGACCTTATCATTACAAAGGCCGGCGGTCTGAGCACGACAGAGGCTGTCATGAAGCGCCTGCCGATACTGTATATTGACGCCGTGCCCGGCGTTGAGAGCCGCAACATCGAGTTCATGACCGGCAACTCCTATGCTCTTGAGGCGGACACCTCATCGGGCATGGTGAACCTCGTCGACACCTGCTTAAGCGGTGCTGTCGACCCCATGGTGATGGTGCGCAACCGTGAAAAGGACTTCCCGTTTAATGCCGCAAAGACGATATACGAGACTGTCTGCGCCCGCTTTGAGCGGTTTGACCGCTCCCGCTCGGAATCGAAGGCCGAACCGGAGAAAGCGCTTGCACGCTCAATGCCCGAGATGCAAAAGCGCATGATGCTCATCGTGAACCCCGTTGCGGGCAAGGGCGAGATGATGCGCAATATTGCCGAGGTAACCGGCATATTCATGGACGCTGGCTACACCGTGAGCCTGTTCCCGACAAAGGGTCGGGGAGATGCGACAGAGTTCGTCAAGGCCTACGCCAAGGACTTTGACATGGTCTGCTGCTCCGGCGGCGACGGCACGATGAACGAGGTAGCCGTCGGCATGATAGAAGCGGGGCTGAACCTCCCGATAGGCTATATGCCCTCCGGCTCAACGAACGATTTTGCGGAGTTCCACGGTATCAGCAGCGACATTAAAAAGGCCGCAAGGAACATCGTCGAGGGCAGCGAGCACCTTGTCGATGTCGGCAAGCTCGGCGATAAGTATTTCATAAATGCCGCCGACTTCGGTGCATTCACTTGGCTTCCGTACACAACGCCCCAGCGGCTTAAAAATAAGTTAGGCTTCTATGCGTATGTGCTTGACGGCATAAAGGATCTCAATAAGCTTCAAAGCGAGCACCTGCGTGTAACGATAAACGGTGTGACCGAGGAAAACGAGTTCGTTTTCGGCATCGTTGCATCCTCAAGCGGCCTTGCCGGTGCGCTCGACTACTTCGGGCAGAAGGTCGTGGCTGATGACGGCCTGTTCGAGGTGCTGTTCATCCGCCGTCCGACCTCGCCCATGGAGCTTCAGGCGACGATAAATGCTCTCGGCAGCCAGAGCTTAAATAACGACCTTATCTCCTTCTGCCGCACGGACAAGGTGGAGATAGAGTGCATTAAAAAGCTCACTTGGGCGCTCGACGGCGAAAAGTGCGTTGCCGGAAGCCATCACGAGCTTGAGAGCCTGCGCCGCAGGATTAAGATAGTGTTTTGACAAAAAACTCGGACAGCTGCCTGTCCGAGTTTTATATTAGTTTGCGAGTGAGCTTCAAAAGCGGATTTAATAGAATGAGTGTGACGACAAAGTTTCCCGCACAGTGCAGCAGGTCGAAGGGAATGCCGCTTATCCGGTACGATACTGCCGCCTCCCGGCCGCCGATGAACAGATAAGCGATAGCGGTCATTGCACCGAAAAACAGCCCGTGCGCTCCGGCGATGACCGCCCAGAAAAGCGCCGAATCGCTTTTGCGGAAGAAAATAACTATCGGCACAAGCAGCGGCCAAGCGTACAGATAGCTTATCCACCATATCCCACCGTCAGAGTGATTTCGTAGCTTTCTCCGTCGGCGATGGGAGTGTCGTCAACGCCGGTGCTGAGCATTTCACCGTTCTTTGAAAAGCACCACCACTCCTGCTTGGCGCTGTCGGCAGATTCGCCATCAACAGTGGTCACGAAAAGACCGTACCGGCTCTCATCGCCGGAGATGAGCTCCTCTTTTTCGAGCGCACCACGGAGAAATTGCTCATCCGTGGAAACGGTAAGCTGTTTCCGGCTTCCGTCAACTTTACGATTTGCGCCGTTCGTGCTATGATAGTCACGGTGATGAAAATGACTGATAAAAAAATAAAGCTCATTGCGCTCGACCTTGACGACACCACGCTGCGCTCCGATGCAAGCTTAGCGCCCGAGACGGCGCAGACAATAGCAAACGCCGTAAAATCGGGCACGCAGGTGGTCATAGCCTCGGGCAGGGCGTTTAAGTCCCTGCCGCAGTCGGTACTGCAAATTGACGGCATCCGCTACGCCATTTGCTCAAATGGCGCATGCATCGAGGATATGCACAGCCGCACACGGCTTTTGAGCTTCACGCTCAGACCGCAGGTGGTCGAGCGACTCCTTGAGACCTTTAGCGGCGAGCGCTTCGAGGCGTTTGTCGACGGTCAGCCGTATTGCGACGGCGAGTATTACCGGGAGCCCTTGCGCTTCGGCTGCTCTCCGGCGTATGTCGATTATGTGAAAACGACCCGCATCCCCGTTGACGATATGCCGGGCTTCATGCGGCGGCACATCGCCGAGCTTGACAGCGTGGATATCATGTGCGGAACCTCGGAGCACAAGGCTGAGCTCTGGGAGAAAACAAAGCGGCTTTCCGATGTGTATGTCACGAGCTCCTCGCCGAGACTTATCGAGATATCCGCCGCCGAAGCAGGCAAGGGTGCGGCATTGCAAAGACTTGCACAAATTCTGAACATCCCGCCGCAGCACATCGCCGCATTCGGAAACGGCGACAATGACGCAGACATGCTCGCCTTTGCGGGGCTGGGCATTGCGGTCAAAAACGCAAGCAAGCGCTGCCTTGCCGCCGCAGACTACATCTGCCCGACAAACGACGAACACGGCGTTGCAATAACGATAGAAAAACTGCTCGCATCAATTTGATGCGAGCAGTTTTGCATTAAATATGTTAAAATATAAAAAAGTGTGTAACAAATCTGATTTTTATTAGTCTTATAAGTGAAAGGCGGTGAGAAAGTGACCGAGTTTGACGAGATTTATAAACGATATTTTAATGATGTTTATAAATATGCTTTGTCACTGACACGCAATGAGCATATCGCCGAAGAAATAACACAGGAATCATTCTTCAAGGCGCTCAGAGCCATTGATAAGTTTGACGGCAGATGCAAGCTGTATGTGTGGCTTTGCCAAATTGCAAAAAACACCTACTTTACAGGCAGACAACGAATAGCCAAAGGAAATGAACTTGTTGAGGAGCCTTGTGCTGATGATGCCCTTGAAGAAGGGTTATTGAACAAAGAAAGCTATTTTGAAATTCATAAGATATTGCATACCTTAGAAGAACCATATAAGGAAGTATTTTCCTTGAGGGTGTTTGGTGAGCTTCCCTTCCGGCAAATAGGCGAACTTTTTGGGAAAACAGAAAGCTGGGCTCGTGTCACTTATCATCGGGCGAAAATGAAGATCAAGGAGGATTTGCAATGACCAAACAATGTAAAATTGTTGAAGATCTGCTTCCGCTATATCACGATGGCGTATGCTCCGAGGAAAGCAAACAGCTGGTGGAGGAACACCTTTCGCAATGTGAGCAGTGCCGCAGCCTGCTGCACAAGATCGATGAGGAGATCATAGCTCCCGCTAAGAACGAAGATGTGAAAGCGTTGGAGGGCATCAGCGAGGCTGTCCGCAAAGGATGGAAGAAAGCTTTGCGAACCGGAGTTTCGATAACCTTGGCTGCCGTGCTTCTGCTGTTTGCGGGGTTTAGCACATGGTGGTATTTCCACGAATACAGATATTACTCCGCATTTGCAGAGGGTCAGACACCTGTGACCGCCGAGACGAATATTGAAAACAGCTTTCCGCCGAGCGAAAACTATACTTGGCGTGATGATATCTACCGCTACGATGTTTCCGTCCCGGGCTTTATGGGTATTGGCGGATTTGCAGGTATGGAGCGATTGGATGATAACAAAGCGCATACGGCAGAGCTTGCAATAACAAGATGGGAAAATGAAAAGTACATTTTCCATGTCACTATAAAAAATGCGGACAAGGAATATTATTTCATTATTGACAGCAAATTTAACCTGCACGGTAACTATTCCGAAGCCAAGATGAAGGAAAAATATGAAGAATTGGACGAGTGCGCAGATGAGGTCAAACAAATTATCGAGGATGCAATTAAAATGTGGGATTTTATTGCTGAGCGATGAAGATAAAAACGACATAATTAACACCCTGCAAGGTTTGATGCCTTGCAGGGTGTTTTGCTGCCAGATCTGATTTTAACCGTTGCGCTGCTTATAGAGCTTGGATGCGAAGCACATGGGGATAAGCGATAGCAGTGTGACGATGGCGGCGGCGATAAACAGCTCGTTTACCGGCAGGTAGCCCTCGGCGATCTGAGTTATGTCGTAGCCCAGAGACTGCGCCTCGGGGCCGGTGACGAACTTGAGGTTGCCGTCGATGACGACCTGATACACCTTTTCGCCAAACGCACGGCAGATGGGATCGGCAAGCAACGGACCTGCGATCATCGGGAAGAACACGAAAAACATGATGCGGATGCCCTCGAACTGACCGCGGTGCTCCTCGGGGTACAGGCGCTTCATCCATACGGTCATCGACTGCATGAAGATGACATAGCCGATGCCGACGAGAATAATGCCGACAAAGCACGGCCAGTTTGCGGCGATATTCAGCGCATTTTCCGTGTCGAAGCTGTCGGCCATATTGCCGACGACGAAGAACACGAACAGGCAGCCGAGTATGCTCAGCGTCGTTGCGAGGAATGCAACAAACGGCACCTTTTTGTTGTTTATGATGCCGACAAAGGGGATGGAGATAAGTACGGCGATAACGAGCGGGATGCCTAAAATGAGGCTCGGGTCTTTAAAGCCGAGGGTGTAGTTCATCCAGTTCATGATGTGGATGAAATAGCAGTTGTAGCCGATGAAGAAGATGCACAGCGTCAGGAAAACGAGAGCAAGCTCCTTGTTTGCGACAAAGCGCTTAAAATTAAAGGTTGAGCCGAACTGGTGCCAGAACGAGCCGTCCTTGACGGGCTTCAGTTTTGGGTCGTCCTTGAGAAGGAAGAACGACGCTATACCCACCAAAATGGTCACCGCACCGGCAATGGTGAAAAATGCGATGTAGCCGCCCTGCGGGTTCGTGCGGGTGAGATACTCGCTGTTAACGAACATGCCGCCGACGAGCGTGCCGACAAGGGTGCCGATAACGGGCAGGGTTGCGGCGACTGCGCCTATCTGACCTGAGTTTGAGTCGTCCATCATGTCGGCATACCATGCGTTGTAGCCTGCGTCGTTTGCCATGGAGCCGAAGAAGCTCATGATGGTGTCGGCAGCGACAATGGTAACGCCGATGAGCATGACATTGTTGTAAATACTGTCACGCAGGTAGTGGGTCATGCCGAATGCGATGGTGAAGACGCCCCACAGAATCGAGCCCCATGTGATGAGCTTTTTGCGTGAGCCGATGCGATCCGACAGTGTTCCGAAAAACAGCGCCGAGAAGGTGGTTGCGGTCGCCGAGCAGATGGTCATAGCCGTCACAACGCCTAACTGAGCGCCGAAGTCCGAGTACAAAAAGTTTGCAAACCAGTTGTTCTCGATGACCCAGGCTATCTGCGCCGAGAAGCCGATGACGAGCAGCAGCGTCCAGTTAAGAGCACCTATGCCCTTTTTCTTTGCGGGTATTTTTTCTCCCATTATTCATCCTCTTTCCTATGAGTATTTATAAATTCCGTAACTAAGCTCTTGTATTTTTCGTTCTCGACCATGAAGCTTGCGGCGTGGCCGGCGCCCTTTGCTATGAGAAGAACCTTGTCCTGCACGCAGGCATCATAAATGCGCATTGCCATGTCAAGCGGCACATACCTGTCGCAGTCGCCGCAGATATAAGCAAGCGGCAGCTTCGACTGCGCCATACTGCGCACCGAGTCGCCGTCTGTAAAGCCATAGCCTGCGACCATGCGGTTCACGGCCTCGAAAATGTCTACAAACGGGGTGGCGGGCAGGTGGTACATGCCGCCGATGAGGTTTCGAAACACCTCGTTGGTGCTCGAAAAGCCACAGTCGGCGATAATGCCGCACACGGCGGGGTCAAGCTCCAGGTCTGCACTCTGCAAAATGCTTGCTGCGCCCATGGACATACCGTGCAGGAATATTGAGGTTCCCGGGAACAGCTCGGCGGCTTTTTTCGTCCAGCGCTGCACATCGAACCTGTCGAGTGCGCCGAAGCCTATGTATTTGCCCTCGCTCTTGCCGTGGGCCCGCATGTGCAGGTACACAAGGTTGTACCCCAAGCTGCGGTAAAAGTCATACATTGCGGCAAAGTCAAATGCAGGCTCGGACTTATAGCCGTGGCAGAATATCACAGTCACACCGGTGCCGGGCTCGCCGCGCAGGAAGTCTGCTCGGAGCGTGAGAGAGTCAAACGAGCGTATCTCCGCCGTTTCAAACGGAAGCTCACGAAACGGCCGGAACTTCGGGATATTATACGCCCAGAGCGCATCACCCGTCGGCTCAAGAAGGCTTGAGGATTTGCCGCCGTTTTCGGGCGAACGGATAATATCCTGCCGTTTTATCAGCAGGCAAACGAAGGTATAGCCTATGACGAGGCATATTAAAAGCAGCACGGTCACGGCTGCCCAAACGATAAGAAATGCTTTCATACATATATAATACTTTATCTTGAAGAAAAGGGCAAGATATTATATCTGTCTCTTATACACATCTCCGAGCCCACGAGACCGTACTAGATC
>ENA-OZDC01000003-OZDC01000003.1-human-gut-metagenome-genome-assembly--contig:-NODE-3-length-144737-cov-19.786794_pt1 | contig 144737 bp, 130 predicted proteins | sample MGYA00244082_ERZ653570 | MGnify/ENA primary metagenome ERZ653570 (study PRJEB26926, sample SAMN06164919) | human gut metagenome | biome: ENVO:00009003; feature: ENVO:2100002; material: ENVO:00002003... | reverse complement strand
ATCTAGTACGGTCTCGTGGGCTCGGAGATGTGTATAAGAGACAGGTTTCACGCACTCGATCAAGACCAAGATCGGCAGAAGGATAATTGTTAGGATAATATACATTTGGGTACCCCTTTCCGTTTTCACGCTCCAGCCTGTTTTTTCTATATTTTAAGATATTTCCCGATAAAAATCAAGTTCCCTGCCACATCGTGCGCCCGGTGCGGCTTTCCGCTTGACGAAGTTGGCCAAATGCAGTATTATTATTGTGTATTTTTACGAAGGAGGAACTAATATGGGTCTTATTCCTCAGGTCACCTGTCGCCGCTGCGGCACGAAGTTCTCCGGCATGCGCCACCGCTGCCCCGCCTGCGGCACCCGCAGAGTTAAAAGCAGCAGCCGTGCCCCCGGCACCACCCCCAGCGCCGTTAAGGGTACTCCCGCCAACAAGGCGGCTAACGAAAACAGAAAGTGGCAGCTCGTGTTCGGAGCTATTTTGATAGCTGCGATCATCATCGCCCTTATAGTCATGATAAGCATCAGCCTCAAGAACGCCGACAATCCCAATGCGCCGGTCATGCCGACCACGCCGCCTGAGGTGTCCGCCGTTCCGACCCCCACGCCTACGCCGACCCCGACACCTACGCCCACGCCCGAGGTGACCGAGCTTCAGATCACCTACGCAGGAAACCCCATCGGCACGGACTTCACCTGCCATGTCGGCGACTCAGTCGGACTGTCCGGCTCGCACTTCCCGCTGACGATAGCAGCCGATTACCAGTGGTCGATAAGCGACGAGGGCGTCGCCACTATCTCCGAGGACGGCACCGTCAAGGGCGTTGCCCCGGGCTCTGCGACCATCACCCTGACCTGCTACGGCAAGACCGCCACCTGCGTGGTCTATGTCAGAGGATAAAAAATTATAAAAACCTATTGACAAATTTATCGGTATCGGGTACAATAACCCGTGCCGATAAATGGACGATTGGCGCAGCTGGTAGCGCATCCGCTTGACGTGCGGGAGGTCACAAGTTCGAGTCTTGTATCGTCCACCACAATAAACCACACCGAAAGGTGTGGTTTATTTTTTTATCGGCAAACTATATGCGCTCTGGGTTAGATCCCTTCGAGAAAGTGCTTGATCTCCTCGTCCGTCTCGCCCCTCTCCCGTGCGTTCTCCACCAATGTTTTGTCGTCCGGGAACTCCATCAACCATTCCTCTATCCACTCTGTCGCTGTCATTGGGCACACCTCCCCGTTCATCGTTGTTTATGTTTTCAGTATAGTTGCGGTTTGCGGTGTTGTCAATATTTAGTTTTTATCTCAACCTGCGGCTTCGGTATGTTACCATATATTTACCCATAGAAATACTGTGTCAATGTAATATGTTGAAGTCGGAACAAGGATATTATTGACGATTTCAGGCAGGCGCTATCCCGATGGCGGGGACAGCGTGCAGCTGTTGTTCGATGAGCTGCAGCGTGCCGTGGCTGGGGGCATGCCGCTTGTATTGTACGACAGTTCCACCGTGGTCGGCGGCAGGATAGCGCACATACCGGAGCATACGAAATTTTAGACCGCTGCTATTATGAGCATGTGCGGTAATATAAAAATATCTAAAAATATCCGCCCAAAATCATATAACATAGTCGAATCCGTTGGAGTCGCTGTGCATGAGGTCGGCAAGGGTGATGTTCTCAAGATAATCGTTAATAAGCTTATCGAGCCCGCGCCACATGTTGAGCGTGCGACACTCGGCGGCTCGGGGACAGGCTTCGGCATCCGAGTCGAGACATGCGACAGGCGCCATGGACTCCTCGGTTGTGCGAAGGATGCTCCCCACGGTGTACTGCTCGGGCGCTCTGGCAAGCTTATAGCCGCCGCCCTTGCCTCGCACGCCGGTCAAAAGCTTCGCCTTGACCAAAAGCTTTATGATATTCTCCAAATATTTTTCCGATATCTCCTGCCGCTCGGCAATGATCTTCAGCGGGATAAACCCGTCCGCCTGATGCTCGGCAAGGTCGATCATGACCCGAAGCGCATACCGTCCTTTGGTTGAAACCAGCATTTTTTCACCTTCTTCTTTTGATTAATCCTATTATACACCGGAAAAGTGGGTAAATCAATAAAATGTTGAAAAATGCTATTGACAAATGCGCAAAACAGTCTTATAATCCGCATAAACCTACAGGAAAGGTTGGTTATTGAAAATGACCTTCATATGGAGATACCGATGTCGGCACTAATGCTGTACAAACTATCAGACATCATTAAATCATTTAAATAATCATTTTGGAGGAACTAATCATGAGTAAGATATATACATCCGCAGATCAGCTTGTCGGCAAGACCCCCCTGCTGGAGCTTGTCCATATTGAAAAGTCCGAGGGCCTCGATGCCAAGGTCCTCGGTAAGCTCGAGTATTTTAACCCCGCAGGCAGCGTAAAGGACCGCATTGCAAAGGCAATGATAGACGATGCCGAGCAGAAGGGTCTGCTCAAGGAAGGCTCCGTTATAATCGAGCCGACCTCCGGCAACACCGGCATAGGTCTTGCATCCGTCGCCGCCGCAAGAGGTTACCGCATCATAATCGTCATGCCCGAGACCATGAGCGTTGAGCGCCGCCAGCTGATGAAGGCCTACGGTGCTCAGCTCGTGCTCACGGACGGTGCCAAGGGCATGAATGGCGCGATCGCCAAGGCCGACGAGCTTGCAAAGGAAATCCCCAACAGCTTCATCCCCGGACAGTTCGTGAACCCCGCAAACCCCGCAATTCACAGAGCCACCACCGGCCCGGAAATTTGGGATGACACCGACGGCAAGGTCGATATCTTCGTTGCAGGCGTCGGCACCGGCGGCACGGTCACCGGCGTAGGCGAATATCTCAAGAGCCAAAACCCCGATGTCAAAGTCGTCGCCGTTGAGCTGGCAAGCTCCCCGGTGCTGAGCAAGGGCGTTGCGGGCAGCCACAAAATTCAGGGCATCGGCGCAGGCTTTGTCCCCGATGTTCTGGACGCCAAGGTCTATGACGAGGTAATCCCCGTCGAAAACGAGGACGCATTTGCAACCGGCAGGCTCATCGGCAAGAGTGAGGGCGTTCTGGTCGGCATCTCCTCCGGCGCTGCCGTTTGGGCTGCCATCCAGCTTGCAAAGCGCCCCGAGAACAAGGGCAAGACCATCGTTGCCCTGCTGCCGGATACCGGTGACCGCTACCTGTCGACCCCGCTGTTTGCGGACTAAAACTTGCCGAAAAGGAGCGATTTTCAATGATACCGACACCCGAGGAAGCTTGGGCACTGCTGTGCCAATATAACGAAGGGAAATTTCACAGAAGGCACGGGCGCATCGTCGGCGATGTCCTGCGCTGGTATGCGATAGAACTCGGCTACGGCGATGAGGCGGACTTTTGGGAGGCCGTCGGGATCCTCCACGACCTCGATTTTGAGAAGTGGCCGGAGCAGCACTGCACAAAGGAGCAGGAGATCCTGCGGCAGGCGGGTGTCGACGAAAAGCTCGTCCACGCCGTTGTCAGCCACGGCTATAAGCTGACGGTGGATGTCGAGCCGGAAAGCGAGATGGAAAAGGTGCTGTACGCCGCCGACGAGCTCACCGGCCTCATGGGAGCGGTCGCACTCATGCGTCCGTCAAAGAGCGTCAGTGACATGGAGGTCAAGTCCGTGAAGAAAAAGTACAAGGACAAGAAATTTGCCGCCGGCTGCTCAAGAGAAGTCATCGAGCGTGGCGCCGCAATGCTCGGCTGGGAGCTTGATAAGCTCATCTCCCAAACCATTCTCGCCATGCGGGCAAGCAGCGCAGTTGACTGATTTGATATAGATAAAAAACCGTCCAATGGACGGTTTTTTATCTTTGCTCGGAGACATATTTGACGATGATATTCGCCGTTTCCTCGATGCCGACAGATGAGTCGAGAGTGAGCTGATATTGGCGGGCATCGCCCCAGCGCTGGCCGGAAATGTGCCGATAATACGACGCTCTGGCCTTGTCGGAGCGTCGTATGTTGCGCTTTGCCTCGCTCGGCGTGTCGCCGTAGACCTCCATAACCCGCCGCATGCGAAACTCCTTCGGGGCGTGGATGAACACACGCACGACATTGTCGTAGTCCTTGAGCACATAGTCGGCGGCTCGACCGACGATGACGCAGGCGCCGTTGTCGGCGATCTTGCGGATTATGCGTGTCTGCGCCTTGATCGCCTGCTGAACGGCGGTCGATGACAGGTAAAGCTCACGCAGCGCATCGGGGGCGTTTTTGTGGATGTCGGAGATAAACTCCTTGTCCAAGCCGCTCTCGTGCGCAGCGAGGGCGACCATTTCCTTATAATAAAACGGGATGCCCAGCTTCTTTGCGACGAGCTTTCCGATCTGCTTGCCGGACGAGCCGTGCTCACGGGCAATGGTGATGATAACGCCGGGCGTCGAGGGCTTGAGTGCAGCCTCCTCCCCGTCGTCGGCCCGCACGGGCTTGGAATTAGCGACATAGTCCCTGCGCAGGAACTGGCGATAGAACACGAAGCCCACGATGCTCGTGACGGTGTCGGTCACGGGGAAGGTCAGCCAGAACCAATCAAGTCCGAAGCGTGAGAACGCATAGCCCAGCGGGACAAAGAGCACCACCATGCGAACGACGGTCAGCGCCGAGCTCTTGAGGCTCATGCCGGTCGCTTGGAAGAACACAGGGAAAGTGAGCGAGGTCACAAGCGGCAGGAAGCTCACGCCGATAATGCGAAAGCCCACACGCCCGATTTCGACGACGAGCTCGTCGGATGTGAACACCCGCAGCATCTGCTCGGGAAGAAGCTCGAAGCACAGCATCCCCAGTGCCATCAGCGCCATGCCGAACAGCACAGAGATCGACAGCGTCTTGCGGCAGCGGTCTATCTTGCGTGCGGCATAGTTGTAGCTTATCACCGGCACGATGCAGGTCTGCATTGCGCCCAAAGGGATGAAGAAGAATGTCTGCCACTTGTAGTAAAGTCCCAGCGTCGTGACCGCCTCGTCGCAGAAGGTCGAGAGGATGAGGTTGAGGCCGAATATATAAAAGGTGTATGCCGACTGCATGAGTATATTCGGCATGCCGAGACGGAAAATTTTCTTTATGTGGTGCGCATACAGTGCCTTGTCCGGCGAGGGGTGATAGCCCTTTTTCATCACGACCAGCGCTGCTACTATCTGCCCGGCAACGGTTGCGACCGCTGCACCGGCGATGCCCATTTCCGGCAGGCCGAGCAGGCCGAAGATGAGCAGCGGGTCTAAAATGATGTTGGTGACAGCGCCGAGTATCTGCGCTTTCATCGGCGTTTTCATGTCGCCGACCGACTGTAAAATTTTCGTCCAAACGCTCTCCAAAAACAGGCCGAAGCTGAACACGCAGACGATGCGGCCGTAGACGACGACGTCACGGATGACCGCTTCGGAGTCCGTGGACATCCGTGCATATAGGGGCATGAGCGCCCAGCAAACGGCAGCGAAGATCGCCCAAAGCGCAATGGCCAGCGGTGTACCGACTCCGGCGTATTCGTCCGCTTCCTTTTGCCTGCCCGAGCCGAGCTTTGCTGCCATTACGGTGTTGATGCCGACGCCCGTGCCCACGGCAAGTGCTATCATCAAAAGCTGCACAGGGTAGATGATGGACAATGCAGTCAAACCGCTGCCCGAGTATCTGCCGACAAACAGGCTGTCGACGATGTTATAAAGCGCCTGAATAAGCTGCGCCAGCATAACCGGCGGCGCAAGCCGCAGCAGTATCTTGCTGATTCTCTCCGTCCCGAACAAGCTCGTCTGCTCCATCACATCTCACCTCGCTGACACTCAAATGATTTGACATTATACTCGGATTTTCCCCTAAGTCAATGCATTTTCCCGTAAAAAATCAGCCGTCGCAGCGGCTGTTTTTTTCATCGTTTCAGTCTCGCTTCCCACTCGGAGGCTTTGAAGCCGACGAGGACGAAGTCGTCGGAGATAAAGAGCGGGCGCTTGACGAGCATGCCGTCGGTGGCGAGGAGCTTAAGCTGCTCGTCCTCGCTCATCTCGGGGAGCTTTTCCTTGAGGTTCAGCGACTTATACAGCAGGCCGCTGGTGTTGAAAAGCTTCTTGAGTGGCTGACCGCTGAGGGCGTGCCATGCGGTGAGCTCCTCATAGGTCGGGTTCTCGGTCTTGATATCCCGCAGCTCGTATGCGATGCCGTTTTCGTCCAGCCACTTTCGTGCCTTTTGGCAGGTGCTGCACTTGGGGTAGCAGATAAATTTCATGTTTTTTCTCCTATTTCAGTCCAAGTATTTTAAGCCTTGATGTAATCGCCGAGGTGCGGCGAAATGCTTTAACGCCGTTTTTCTCCATGATAGCATATTTTGTCATGCCGTGCAACGGGGCGCACTATCCTTCGCTCGCCTTGTATTTTGCGTTTATCCTGTCGATCTCTCCGTTTATGAGACCCCCGAGAGTCTTTTCATCAAGCTCAGGAGTTTGCATTGCAGCCACCGATTTGTCTGCAAAAGCGTCAAATTCAGCCTGCTTTTCCGCCAGAAGCGCCAGCATCCTTTCGTCTATCGAATCCCCGCACAATAGCTTATACGCCAGAACATTTCTATGCTGACCCAAGCGGTGCGCACGGGCTATCGCCTGCCTTTCAATGGATGGCTTTAGCTGCGGCTCGCAAATTATGACCACGCTTGCGGACTGAATGTTCAGTCCCGTTCCTCCGGACTGTATCTGTGCGACAAGAACAGAGCCGGCCGGAGCATTGTCAAACTCATCGATTATTTCCTGCCTGCGCTGCGGAGCTACCGAGCCGTTTATCGGCCCAATACACCTGCTTCCGAGCAGCATGGACACCTTGCGCAGCGTATCAAGGAAGAACGAGAAAACTATCACCTTTCTTCCCTCTGACTCAGCCTCGTTTACGAGTTCAACAAGTCGAGTGGCCTTCGAGGAGACTCTGATATCATCAACATTCCACGACACACGCCTTGCCTCGGCGAAGTTTTTGGACATGACCGCCTGCTCGTAGGCCATCTCTTCCTCATAGCCCATGGCGCACCATTCCTCGCTCTCGATGAGATCCGGCAGTTCGGTCAAAACATCCTCCCGTTTTCTTCTGTAGTACGCCGGCGCAACGGCCATTCTGAACTGCGGAGCTGCCGACATGAAGGCCAAGCCCTGCACCTGCCGTGCAACATTTGGCTGCAGGATTCGTATAAGATTTATCATCTCATCGACCTTATTTTCAAGCGCCGTGCCGGTCATGAACATCAGGCGCTCTGCGTGCAGACTGATATTTCTGACATTCTCGCTGCGCCGTGCCTCGGGGTTCTTTATGTAGTGCGCTTCATCTACGACAAGCATTTTGAACTTGAAGTCAAGCGGCAGGGCAAGATAAGCCGTCGTTTCGTATGTGGTCACGGCAACGCCGCCGGTTTTTAGCCATGCCTCGAACGCCGATCTTCTCCCTGCGCCGTGTATTTTGGTCACGCTCAAAAGGCTCATCTTCCGTATTTCACGGCACCAGTTTGCCAAAACGCTCGCCGGACAAACGACCATAAAATGCGTTCCTCCCGTATTTCGTAGAGACACCATGGTCGCTATCGCCTGAACGGTTTTTCCTAAGCCCATCTCATCGCCGAGAAGTATGCGTTCCTGATGAAGAGCATATTTTACGCCCCATATCTGATATTTTCGCAGATCGCAGAGCAAGCCCTCCGGGAAGAAGCACTCCTCCTGTATCTCCCTTGCGAGATCCTCGGGAAGCCCGTACACCGAGTCATCGTTTCCGAGCACACTGGGGTCAATGTCCTCCAAATCGTTTGTGAAACGGATTGGGTTTTCCGAAAACGCCTGCCACGCATCGCTGCCACGGCTTCTCTCGATCGCATCCAGTTCGGCAAACAGTGCCTCGGCTTGGCTGCCGTAATCGCCACCCTGCAATGCGGAAAGCATATCGAATGCTTCGACCGCCTTCTGCTTTTTCACTTTTGAGGAAAACAGCCACTTCACGCTGCCTCGGGCTGCGTTCAGATCCTCCTCGGCATACTTTATCTTTTTCGCATTTGCCGTCAGCAGCGCATGGCACTTATCCGCAACAGGCATGCTGCGGCGGTACTGAAAAAGCGCCAAAATAAGAGCGGTGGCTTCCTTTGTGCGGTTATCCGAGCTCAGGCTTATCTTTACGCCCTTCCTCGCTTCAGCCGCCATTCCGTTTGCGATGCCTTTTATCGAATAGGCGGTGTCCTCGCTGATGCCGTAGACGGATGCAAGCGAATGAACCGATGCCGCTGCAATATCCGCAACCGTGTTATATCCGTGCTCTCTTAGTGCCTTTACACGAAGTCCCCGTTTGCTGCGGCCGAGTTCCTCGACCGGAGCCTCTCGGAGTACATTTAACACGCCCTGCGCAACGATTGCATCCGCTGCCGCCTCGACCTTTTCACGGTACTCGTTTTCAGACGCTTCTCCCTCTCGCAGCATTTTAAGCGTATCGTGGTGTATTTGTAACAGTCGTTTAGCCTCATCCGAACTGAACGGTCGTGCCATAATTGTGCCTCCGTTTTTGAAGAAAAATAGCTTATCTGCTGACATGATAGCATATTTTGTCATGCCCTGCAACGGGGCGGAGATCTTTAAAGCAGCAAAAACCGGCTCACCTGATGAACTGCCCCAGTAAAAACGGACAATAGACAAAACACCCCCTATGTAGGAAAATGAAAGTACTACATAGGGGGTATTACTATGCCAAGAAAATATGAAAAAGTGCAAGATCTGCTGCCAGTTGTAAAGGACATGGTAGAGGCAGGCTACACATACCGACAGATAGCAGGAAAACTTGGATTAGGTGGAAAAGAAGTCATAGAAGAGCTTCTGAAAAGAGAACGCAGGAAGGCGGCTCATGGTGCGCCTATGCATCGAGGGCGTAAACCCGCAAAGACCTTGCAGGAGTATAAGTACGAAAATAAACGGCTGAAGATGGAAGTGGAGCTTCTGCGGGATTTTCTCTCGCTCACAGGAAAGGAGTGAAGGCCAGCGTCAAATACAAGGTCATTTATCGCCACAGGGAGAAATAGAAATACAGTATCAGTGAGATGTGCCGTTTCTTTGAGGTGTCCCGAAGCGGTTACTATGACTATGTGAGGCGCATGGATGTTCCGGCAAAGGATCTGCCACTGGCTGAGAAGATAAGAGAATGCCAATCCGTGTGCCGTAACACCTATGGCTACCGCAGAGTCCACATATGGTTAGAACGGAATGGTATTCATTGTAACCCGAAAACCGTGCTGAGAGTAATGAATAAGTATAATTTATTGTCGGTTATCCGGAGAAAACGGTATGTAAAGTACGGAGAATATCTTCATCGCTATCCTAATTTGCTCAATCGCAACTTTGCAGCCGAGCGACCTAACCAGAAGTGGGTAACAGATATTTCTTACATCCGAACCGGACAAGGCTTTCTCTATCTGTCCGTCATTCGTGACCTTTATGACAACAGCATTATTGCCTACAGAACCGGCACAGAGCAGAACATAAATCTGGTGCTGAATACCATTAAAGCTGCCAAGAGAAAAGAAAAGGTCACTGCAGAGTTGCAGCTCCACAGTGACCAAGGCTTTCAGTATACTTCCCAAGCGTACTATAAGCTGACTCAACGATACGGGATTACGCCGTCAATGTCAAGACGGGGAAATCCTTATGACAACGCATTGGCCGAAAATTTTTTCTCAATTCTCAAAACTGAGTGCATATACAGAACGAAGATTGCCACATTAGCTGAAGCGAGAGAGCTGATTGATGATTATATCTATTTCTATAACAACCAGCGTATCCAGACTAAAACAAAACTGACACCGATGGAATTTCGGTGCCAGTATGTTGCTTAAAAATTTCATATCCCTGCATAGGGTGGTTTTTTGTGCTGTCCGTACAATCTGGCGCAGTTCACTGACAAGGTGAGCCGGTTTTTTCGTGTGTGGGCGATTATCTATAATAAAACATCAACAACAAAAACTTTACCTGTCGGAGCGGAAGCCGGGCTTGCCGACAAAGAAGAGGGCGAGGGTGTCCGGGCCGACATGGGCGCCGGTCACGGGCTCGTAGCACTCGATGATAATGTCCTTGGGCGGAGCGATCTCACGCAGGCGTGCGGCCAGATGCTCGGCATCCTCGGCACAGTCGGCGTGGGCGATCCCGACGATATTCTCGCCGGCGTTTTCAACATACTTCTCGTACACCTTGGCGAGCCCCTCAATGGCTCTGCGTCTGCCGCGCTCCTTTTTGATGCAGACTATCTTGCCCTGCTCGTCGCCGATGAGCAGCGGCTTTATCTGCAAAACCGAGCCTGCCAGAGCAACGGCGTTTGAGAGCCTGCCGGTGCGCCTGAGGTGCATAAGGTCGTCGACCATGAATATCTGGCACATGCTGTAGCTCAGCTCATTGAGCTTGCGCTCTATCTCGTCAATATCCATGCCCGCATTGACATACTCGACCGCCTTGAGCACGACTATACCCTCGGCGAGCGAGGCGCTGAGCGTGTCGACGGCACGCAGATCTCTCTCGGGGTACTTTGCCTTGAGCTGCTCGATGGCCATTTTCGCCGAAGCGAACGAGCCGCTGATGCCCGAGGACATACCGACATACAAAATGTCGTCACCGGCCTGCAGGGCGGGCTCCATGTACTCCTCAAATCTAAAGGGGTTGACCTGCGAGGTGTTGACGCTTGCGTGCTTTCTTATCGCACCGTAGTAGCCGGCGCCGTCAAATTTGCGGGTGTCGGTGCACATAAGCTCCTCGCCGTTGAGGATATACGACAGCGGGACGACGGTGATGCCGAGCGCCTCGGTCGTGTCTGTGGACAGGTTTGCGGATGTATCGGTAAAAACGCGGTAACTCATAGTAACTCCTTATTATGCAATCTAATCTGCCAGATTAGATTATCACGGTATTAAGATTATGTCAAGTCTAAAAAGTTAAACTTGTCATTGACTGCTGGATTATTTGTGTGCTAAAATAGCAGGCGAAAGAAATAGGAGTGGTTTTGATGACATTGGACAAGGCTCTCGTTGCTGCCAAGCTGCGCAGATGGGAGAAGTATCTGAATAACTACCGGCTGCCGATGTGGGAGGACATCCCGGACATCGGGCTTTACATGGAGCAGATAGTGACGCTGCTCAAGGGCTATCTTGACTACCTGCCGCCGGAACTCAAGGAGGAGCAGTTCATTTCGGCGGCGACGGTGAATAATTATGTCCGCAAGAGGATAATGCCCGAGCCGATAAAAAAGCGCTACTACCGCACGCACATTGCGTACCTTATCATGATCTGCTCGCTCAAGCACTGTCTTAGTATTCCCACCTTGCAGACGATGATACCCATGGGGCTGTCCGAGGACGAGCTGAGGGATATATACAACTCCTATGCCAGGCAGCACAGCCGTGCGGCGGTGTATTTCACAAATCAGGTGCGCCTTGCGGCGGCGGACATTCTCGACCGCGAGGAGACGACCGACATCTCTACCGAGAATGCCGAGGATCTCATCACGGCGGCGGCGGTGATAAGCGGATTTTCGAGACTTTTTGCGGAAAAGATGCTGCTGCTCGACGGCAAGACCATCGAGACCGGCGGCGACATTTCGCTTGATAGATGAAAAATCAAAGCACTGTTTCACCGAAAGGTCGAAACGGTGCTTTTTCTGTAGATATGACCAAAGAACTCGGCGTTTTTTCGGCACATTGCCCATTGGAAAATGCAGGCTGGCTTGGTATGATACAATCAGTTAAAATTTTAAAAATGATAGGAGAGACAATGAGAAAGAAAATTTTGAGCATATTTCTTGCGGCGTGCCTGATATTCAGCCTGCTGCCCGTCTCGGCAATGGCGGACACAACCGCCGGCGGCACCTGCGGAGACGACCTCACATGGACGCTCGAAAACCGCGTTCTGACCATCTCCGGCACAGGGCCGATGACAAACTACAGCAGTCATAATCCTTCCGGCGTAACTATCGGCTATTCAACGGCTCCATGGAGTGGCTATGGAATTAGTTGGGTCAGAATAGAAGATGGCGTAACGAGTATTGGGGCTTACGCATTTGCTGGAACTGACCTTTCGAGCTTGACGATCGGCAAAGATGTAAAGAGCATAGAAAGTTATGCTTTCTACCGCTGCCGAAGTTTGTCGGTCGTTGATATACCGGACAATGTAACGAGCATCGGGAGAAATGTATTTGAGGACTGCACCGGCTTGCGGAGCGTGAAGCTGCCGGATACTTTAACGAACATTGGAACTGATGTGTTCAAAAAAACGCAATTTCACGATGAGCTATGTGAGGATGCAGCAAATTGGGAAAACGGTATGCTGTATCTTGGAAATTATCTGATGGAGGCTGAAAGCGGCATAACGACAGCCGATATTAGACCCGGTACGACACTTATTGCCGGTGGCGCATTCCGTAACTGCGAAAGTTTGACGAGTGCTGCAATACCAGACGGCGTAACAGGTATCGGAGAATCTGCGTTTGGCGGCTGCAGCAGTCTCGTGAGCGTAGCGATACCCGACAGCGTAACGAGCATTGGCTGGTACTCATTTTCAGGCTGCAGCAGCTTAACAAGCGTTATAATCCCTAAAGGTGTGACCAGTATTGGACCCAACACATTCAGTGGCTGCAGCAGCTTGACAAATGTAACTTTACCGGACAGCTTAACGGAAATACGAAGTAGCGCATTCAGTCGCTGCAGTAGCCTGACGAGCATAGATATACCCGACGGTGTTACGAGTATCGGTGGATATGCATTCAATGATTGCAGCAGCTTGACGAGTGCGGCTATACCCGGCACCGTTGAGAGGATAGGTGAGGGCGCATTCATGGACTGCAGCAGCTTAAAGAGCGTGACTGCACCCACCGGTGTGAATGTGAATATCATCGAAGCCCATGCATTCCGCAGATGCAGCGCTTTGACCGATATAGCTATACTGGATTGGGTAACGACTATCGGAGAGAGTGCGTTCCGTGACTGCACCGCTTTGACGGATGTAACTGCGCTGGATTATATTACAACGATCGGAAACAATGCGTTCCGTGGCTGCAGCAGCTTGACGGGCGTGACTATACCCTCCTTCGCAGCCAGTATAGGTGAATACGCCTTTGAAGACTGCGCCATGCTGAAAGATATTGCATTTACCGGAACAAAGGGAGATTGGGCATCAATAACCAAGGGAACAAAAGCAGTTCCCAGCTCCATCCGCATACACTATAACTGCACCTCGCTTGACGGACATCTTATTGCAATGGAAAGAAAAGAGCCGGCTTGTAACTCAAACGGATACATCAAGTACGGCTGCAACTGCGGATATGAGTTCACTTAGACGCTTACGCAAGATCACGATTATGTTTTAGTTAAATCCGTTGCCACCACCTGCAAATATGTCGGCTATGATGAATATAAGTGCAGCCGGTGCGGCAATGTAAAAAAGGAGTATTACGATGAAAAACTCCTTGCGCACGATTACCGGCTTACGAAAGCCGTTGAGCCGACCTGCACAAAGCATGGCTATGATGTATATACCTGCGCTGTATGCGGCACTTCAAAAACCGAGACAAGAAACGACGAGCTTCTTCCGCATGACTATGTTGTGACAGTCGTAGAGCCGACCTGCCTTAAAGGCGGCTACACGCTGCACAAATGCTCCGTTTGCGGAGACGAGTACAAGGATGATCTTACGGCGTTTCTCGGTCACTCGATGGTCGAAGTCGGCGAGAAACCGGCAACCTGCACCGAAGCTGGACACACGGCAGGTGTGCAGTGCTCCCGCTGCGGCTTAGTCGAAAGCGGCGTGACCGAAATCCCCGCCCTTGGCCACAGCTACGGCAATTGGACGCAGACCAAAGCTCCGACCTGCACCGCAAAGGGAACGGAGACCGGAAGATGCACCCGCTGCAATGCAAGCGAGACGAGAGATGTAGCGGCCCTCGGTCACAGCTACGGCGCATGGACGCAGACCAAAGCTCCGACCTGCACCGCAAAGGGCACGGAGACCAAAACCTGCACACGCTGCAATGCAAGCGAGACGAGAGATGTAGCCCCCCTCGGTCACAGCTACAAAAACGGCACCTGCACACGCTGCGGCGCGGCTGACCCCAATTATAAGCCTGCACCCAAGGCTCCCGAGCTCAAGATAACCACCTCGGCGGGCAAGCCGAAGATATATTGGAACGCAGTTGACGGTGCGGTAAAGTACTGGGTGTATCGCAGTACCGATGGTAAGAAGTTCAGTTACTACGACAGCACGACAAAGACAAGCTACACCAATAACTCGACATCCATCGGCTCGACCTATTACTACAAGGTCAAGGCCATCGGCGCAAACGGCGCTAAGTCCGATTACAGCGTGTCCAAGGGCATCCAGCGCAAGCCGGCAGCACCGACCGTGAGCATCAATCGCTCAAACGGCAAGCCGAAGCTGAGCTGGAAGGCAGTTTCGGGTGCAAAGAAGTACTGGATATACCGTTCGACCGACGGCAAGAACTTCAAATATTGGGACAGCACCACTATGACGAGCTACACAAACTCCGGTGCGGCATCCGGCACGAAGTATTACTACCGTGTCAAGGCCGTTGCGGTCGTGAACGGCAAGAATGTCGTTTCCGCAAACAGCAGCACAAAGAGCCTGTTTACCTCGCTTGCAAAGCCCTCGGTGAGCATCACCACCTCGAACGGCAAGCCGAAGCTGACTTGGAAAGCGGTCACGGGTGCGGACAAATACTATGTCTATCGCAGTACCGACGGCAAGAATTTCAGCTACTGGGACAGCACGACCAAAACCACCTACATAAACAGCGGTGCAAAGAAAAATACCAAATACTACTACAAGGTCAAAGCCGTCTGCGCATCCAACTCCAACGCAAACTCCACCCAGAGCGCCGCCGTAAGCATCAAAGCAACAAAATAAGCATATAGACCCAAACGCCCTCGTGCCGATATGACCCCATAGCGCAGCCTTGAAACATTTTCGGGTTTTCAAGTGTCTACTATATGTGGCTTATATTTGACGCACGGGGGCTTTTTTCGTTTTCGACAGGAAAATTGCAAAATCGACAGTTGTGCTTCGGGAGATTTGAAGATATAATGCAAGACATGAATAAAGAAAGAAGGATCTATTGAGCGTGAGAAAGAGAGTATTAAGCGGGATAATTGCGCTTTTGATGGTCGTGTCGCTGCTGCCGGTGAGCGCATCGGCCGATAGCGAGTGCAGCGAGCACAGCTTCGGCGAGTGGACGGTCGTAAGCGAGGCCGACTGCACCGAGGTCGGTGTTGAGACGAGAACATGCGAAAGCTGCGGCGAGACCGAGAACCGCCAAACGCCCGCACTCGGCCATGTCTACATACTCGGCAAGTGCTCCCGCTGCGGCTTGGAGGACGCAAGCTACATTGCGCCGCCCGAGCTTAGGATAACCACCGCATCCGGCCACCCCAAGCTCAGCTGGGACGCAGTCGACGGCGTGTATAAATACTGGCTTTACCGCTCAACCGACGGCGAGAGCTTCAAGTACTACGACAGGACGAGCAAGACAAGCTATACCAACACCTCAACCGAGATCGGCACGACCTATTGGTACAAGGTCAAGGCGGTCAGGCTCGTCGAGGGCAAGGATCAAGCCTCGGACTACAGCGAGGCGATAAGCATGCAGTGCCGCCCAGCCGCACCGAGCCTGAGCATCACTCGGTCAAACGGCAAGCCCAAGCTCACATGGAACGCAGTTGACGGCGCAGTGAAGTACTGGGTGTACCGCTCCACCGACGGCGTGAATTTTAAATATTGGGATACGACAACGAGGACGCGGTACATAAACACCGGCGCACAGTTCAGCACGACATACTACTACCGCATAAAGGCGGTGAACGGGGCAAATGTCGTCTCCGGCTTCAGCAGCACAAGGAGCATCCTCACGGCGCTTGCCGCTCCCACCATCAGCATTACCACCGTGGGCGGCAGGCCGTATATCACTTGGGATGCAATTGACGGTGCAAACGGCTACTATGTTTTCCGCTCGGTTGACGGCAAGAGCTACAGCTATCAGGGCTACGCGACAAAAACCAGCTTTACCAACACAGACTACGAGGTAGGCAAGGTCTACTACTACAAAGTCAAGGCGGATAATTCCGAGCTCGACACGCTAACCGGCGATGCCTTGGACAGAACGGCGGCCAAGCTCGTTGCGCAGGCAAGAGCTTGGCTCGGCTGCAAGGAAGCCGACGGCAGCAACAAGGAGATAATCGACATCTATAACGGCCGCAAGCCGCTGCCGAGGGGCTATAAGCTCGGCTACACGGAGGCGTGGTGCGCAGCGTTCGTGTCGGCCTGCGCCATCAAGACCGGCATGGCGGATATCATCCCGCAGGAGTGCGGCTGCGGCTCGATGGTGAGGCTGTTTAAGCAGCTCGATTCGTGGGACGAGTCCGATGCAAGAATACCGGACCCGGGCGATATCATCTTCTTCGACTGGGACGATAACGGCTACGGCGACAACACCGGCTTCCCCGGACATGTCGGCATCGTCGAGAAGGTCGTCGGCTCGACCGTCACGGTCATCGACGGCAACAACAAAGATGACGCAGTCGGCCGCAGGACTATCGAGATAAACGGCAGGTTTATCCGTGGCTACGGCGTACCGAAATACAAGCCGTCCCCGTCAAGCCAGGTGCGGTCTGACTACAGCAACGCCGTGAGCGTGCGTGCCGAGACCAGTGCCCCGATCGTGAAGATCACGACCTCCGCAGGCAAGCCGAGGATTTATTGGAACTCACAGGGCGGCATGACGAAGTACTGGGTCTACCGCTCGACCGACGGCGTGAATTTCAAGTACTACGACACCACGACCAAGACAAGCTACACCAACGCCTCGACCGATATCGGTACGACCTACTACTATAAAGTAAAGGCCGTCACCGCACATAAGGGCAGGACGGTGACCTCCGGCTACAGCGACATTGTGAGCATCCAGTGCCGCCTCGCCGCCCCCACCGTGAGCATCACGAGCTCCACGAGCGGCAAGCCGAAGCTTAGCTGGAAAGCGGTCACGGGTGCGGACAAATACTATGTCTATCGCTCCACCGATGGCGAGAACTTTGCCTACTGGGACAGCACAACAAATTTGACCTACATCAACGGCGGTGCAGTCAAGGACACCAAGTATTATTACAAGGTCAAGGCCGTCAGCACCGCAAACTCCGGCATAAACTCCGCACAAAGCAGCGAAGTCAGCATCACCGCAAAAAAATAAACATAATCGCTCCCCATGTAACCCGAGGGGAGCGATTTTCGTCATTCCGGCCAAAATTTGCACCCGTTTTTCGGCACATTGCCTATTGGAAAACGCAAACGGGCTTGGTATGATACAAAAAAACAGTTAATAAGCCTACGACAAACGATAGGAGGAAGAAATGAAAAAGAAAATTTTAAGTATATTTCTTGCATTTTGCCTGATATTCAGCCTGCTGCCCATGGGCGCATCGGCGGATGAGGCGCACAGCGGCACCTGCGGTGAGAACCTCACTTGGGTGCTCAAGGACGGCACGCTCACAATTTCGGGTACTGGCAAAATGTACGATTACGATTTTGATGCCTTTCACGGAAGAAGCCAGCCATGGGGCATGTATATCTATCAGATAAAGAGCGTTGTAATTGAGGACGGCGCTGCAAGCATCGGCGATAATGCTTTCAAGGACTGCTCTAACCTTACAAAGGTAACTGTCCCGAGCAGCGTTACGAGTGTCGGCTCTAGCGCATTTTACGACTGCACCGCCCTGACCGAGATATCAATCGCAAACGGGGTAAAGAGCATCGGCGGTTATGCGTTTAAAGGCTGCAAAAAGCTTGTGAGTATCACGCTTCCCGACAGCGTAACGGAGCTTGGCTCAAATGCGTTCAGATACTGCACTAAGCTCAAGACCGCAGTGCTCTCGAAGGGCATGACGCAGATAGAGGAAAGAACATTCGTATACTGCGAGGCACTTGAGCGTGTCACCATCCCCAAAGGCGTGACTAAAATAATCGACAACGCCTTCGATTACTGTAAAAAGATTGCAGACATTGCCTACGGCGGCACAAAGGAAGCATGGGAGGCAACGGGCTATGAGGTGCCGAGAAATCAAACAGTGAAGCTGCACTATAATTGCGACTCGTTTGACGGTCACTATGTCCCCGTGAAGGTAGTCAAGCCTACCTGCAAGCTGTCGGGTCAGATAGAGTATCTATGTCCCTGCGGCTATGAATACACCGAATATATTCCCGGAGGGCATGATTATACCGTGGTAAAGACGGTCGCCTCGACCTGCTCCGAGCATGGCTATGATCTGCTCAAGTGCAAGGTGTGCGGCTACGAAAAGAAAGATTACAAGTATGACGAGCTTAAGGCACATACCTATGTCGACAAAGTTGTTAAGCCTGCCTGCCTAACCGGCGGCTACACCGAGCATAAATGCTCCGTCTGCGGCAGCAGCTATAAGGACAGCCTCGTGCAGCCCCTCGGCCACAACTTCAAGAACGGCAAGTGCACCCGCTGCGGCGCAGTCGATGCAAGCTTTAGACCCGATGCACCGCAGCTGAAGATAACAACCGCTTCCGGCCACCCGAAAATTTACTGGAACGCAGTTGACGGTGCGGCAAAGTATTGGGTGTATCGCTCGACGGACGGCGTAAATTTTAAGTATTACGACAGCACGACCAAGACAAGCTACACCAATAAGTCAACCGATATCGGCACGACCTACTACTATAAGGTAAAGGCCGTTGCGGTACTAAACGGCAAGAATGTGACCTCCGACTACAGCGTGGTTAAGAGCATCCGATGCCGCCCCGCTGCCGTGAACCTGAGCATCTACCGAGTAAACGGCAAGCCACAGCTCAAGTGGAAAGCCGTTTCGGGCGCAACGAAGTATTGGATATACCGTTCGACTGACGGTGTGAACTTCAAGTACTTTGACAGCACAACTAAGACCAGCTACACCAACTCCGGCGCAGCATCCGGCACAAAGTATTATTACCGTGTCAAGGCAGTTGCAGTCGTAAACGGCAAAAATGTCGCCTCTGCATACAGCAACTCCAAGAATCTGATGACATCGCTCGCAGCTCCCTCCGTGAGCATCACCACCGCAAACGGCAAGCCGAAGATCACATGGAAAGCGGTCACCGGCGCAGATAAATACTACATCTACCGCTCGACCGACGGCAAGACTTTCAGCTACTGGGATGCGACCGCAAATCTTAGCTACACCAACCTCAGCGCAAAGAAAAACACCAAATACTACTACAAGGTCAAGGCCGTCTGCGCCACGAACTCCAATGCGAACTCCGCACAGAGCGCCGCCGTCAGCATCACCGCAACAAAATAATCAAAACCTCCGGCTTAGCCGGAGGTTTGAATGAGCCCTATAAGGGCGTGATGCTGTCAGCCCCAAAGGGGCTCTGAAAAGTTTGCCGACCGCATTGACTTTTCGAGCAGCCCCTTAAGGGGCTGTTTTTATGCTTTCTTGTTCACGCTACCCGTAAACGGGTCTACAAACTCTTTTAGACTTATCTGATCCGCTATCTGGTCTTACTGTAATTGATTCTTTATGTTATTCTTGTATTCCATCTCGTTATCTTTCACGATAAGACCTCCCTGTTTTTTAGTCGTGTGGTCGGCAAACCACTTCTAATCTAATAGGGAGTTTTTATTTTGCCTACTTCTTTCCTCGCTATAAGCTCTCCTTTTCCACTAAAATAGCTAGTGGTTGCCTTTGCTACTAGCAAAGGGCGTGCTCGAGCTGTGCGTGCTGGCACTGCTGCACGAGCGTGACTGCTACGACTACGAGATATCCGACCGGCTGTAAAAGCGCATCGACATTGCCAACGGCACGGTCTATCCCATCCTGCGCAAGCTCAAGGCCGACGGTCTTCTGACAACCTATTTGCAGGAGGAAATCGGCGGACCGCCGAGGAAGTATTACAGGCTCACCGAGCTTGGCAGAGAAACCTACTCGAACGACCGAGCGGAGTATTTAAAATTCGAAAATTCGGTCAGGATGCTGTTGGAGGGCAATAATAATGACGCAGCTTGAAAATGAGCTGCGCAAAAGAAAGGTCGCCGATGCGGCCGGTATAATTGACGAGTACGGGCAGCACTTTGCGTTCAAAATGGCCGACGGCTACTCCGAGGAGGAGATCGCCGCAAGGCTCGGCGATCCGACGGCGCTTGCCGCCCGGTTCGGCGAAACGGGCACAGCCGCAAAAAAGACCGCAGGCAAGCCGCTTGTCGTTGTCGGGCTCGGCCTTGCGGCGATAGCTGCGATATTGTTTTTCATCCTGCTTACTGCATGGGGCGTTGTGATGGCCGCTGCCTCCGTTTCCTCGGCGGCGCTTGCCGTGTGCCTTATCGGCGGCATAAATGTCGCCGGTGTGATACCGCAGCTGCCGTACTGGCGCGGGGCAATCTTGGGGCTGTCGTTTGCGCCGCTGAGCGTGCTCATCGCAGTCGGCTGCGTGTATTATTGGGCGTTCGTGCGCCAGCTCGTGCGCTCGTTCGGCAGGTTCAGGCACAATGCACTTGCCTCGGCAATGGGTGACGCCATGCTGCCGCCGCTGGGTATCGACCCGCAGTTTTCCGCAAAGACGAAGCGCCGCCTGCGCCCGGTGACATTAGTGTCGCTTGCACTTTCTGCAGCCTGCTTTGTGCTGGGCTTTATTGCTTGCGCTATGTCGGTCGGCGGCGTACAGTTCTGGCACATCTGGGGCTGGTTTGAAGGGAGCCCTACGGTCGCAGCGGCATAAAAAATCCCGCTCTTTCACCGCCCCAGAATATACGGACAGCACAAAAAAGCCCCCTAGGCAGGAAAATAAGAATTATGCAACATACTGGCACCGCAATTCCAAATGATTGACAGATACACAAACCCTTGTCCGGTCTCAATATATGAGATATCCGTAGCCCACTTCTGATTCGGACGCTCGGCAGCAAAGTTTCTGTTCAGCAGATTTGGATACCGATGCAGGGAATCTCCGCACTTTTTGTACTGTTTTCTGCGTACTACAGACAACAAATTGTACTTATTCATAACTGACAGAACTGTTTTCTGATTTTGGAGCACACCGTTTCGCTCCAGCCAAATATGTACTCTGCGATAGCCGTAGGTGCTGCCACACTCGGCCTGACATTCACGAATAAGCTCGGTAAGCGGCAGATCCTTTGCCGGAATATCCATTCGCTTTACATAGTCGTAGTACCCACTTCGGGATACGCCGAAGAAGCTGCACATTTGGCTAATGCAGTACTTCTATTTTCCTACATAGGTGGTGTTTTGTCTATTGTCCGTTTTTTACGGTTCGGTGCACACACGAGCGGGGTTGTTTGTTATCTTAGAAGTCGGCGTTGCCGGTGGTGCGGGGGTGAAGCTCGACATCACGGATGTTCGATACGCCCGTGAGGTACATGACCATGCGCTCGAAGCCGAGACCGAAGCCGGCGTGACGGCACGAGCCGTAGCGGCGCAGATCGAGGTACCACCAGTAGTCCTCGGGGTTAAGGCCGAGCTCAGCCATGCGAGCGGTCAGCATATCGAGCCTTTCCTCACGCTGCGAGCCGCCGATGATCTCGCCTATGCCCGGAACAAGGCAGTCGGCTGCGGCGACGGTCTTGCCGTCGTCGTTCAGGCGCATATAAAATGCCTTTATCTCCTTGGGGTAATCGGTGACGAAAATGGGCTTTTTGTAGACCTTTTCGGTCAGGTAGCGCTCATGCTCGGTCTGAAGGTCGATGCCCCACTCGACGGGGTAATCAAACTTTTCGCCGCAGTTTTTGAGGATATCGATCGCCTCGGTGTAGCTGACACGGGCAAAGTCGTTTGACACGACATTGTGCAGCCTGTCGAGCAGACCCTTGTCCACAAAGGAGTTAAAGAACTGCATCTCCTGCGGGCAGCGCTCTATCGTGCGGTTGATGATGTATTTTACCATCGCCTCGGCGGTGTCCATGTAGTCGTTGAGGTCTGCAAACGCCATCTCGGGCTCTATCATCCAGAACTCGGCGGCATGGCGCTGGGTGTACGATACCTCGGCACGGAAGGTCGGGCCGAAGGTGTACACATCGCCGAAGGCCATGGCGAAGTTTTCGCAGTTGAGCTGGCCGGAAACGGTCAGGTTCGTGCTCTTGCCGAAGAAGTCCTTGGAGAAATCGACCTTGCCGTCCTCGGTGCGGGGAAGGTTATCAAGATCAAGGGTCGTGACTCTGAACATCTCGCCTGCACCCTCGCAGTCAGAGCCCGTGATGATGGGCGTGTGGACATAGACAAAGCCACGCTCCTGGAAGAACTCATGCACCGCCTGTGCCGCTACGCTGCGCACTCTGAACACTGCCGAAAACAGGTTGGTGCGGGGACGCAGGTGCTGAATGGTGCGCAGAAACTCCACACTGTGGCGCTTTTTCTGCAGGGGGTAGTCGGGGGTGGAAGTGCCTTCAACGGTGACCTCGGTGGCCTTGAGCTCAAACGGCTGCTTTGCCTCGGGGGTGAGGACTAATTCGCCCTTGCAGATGAACGCTGCACCGACATTCTGACGGGCAAGCTCGTCGTAGTTGGGAAGCTTCTCACGCTCAAGGACAATTTGCAGGCTTTTGAATGCGCTGCCGTCGTTGAGCTCGATAAAGCCGAAGTTTTTCATATCACGGATAGTGCGTGCCCAGCCGCAGACGGTTATCTCCTTACCGCCGAAGGCCTCCGGCTCGTTAAAGATCTGAATAATTTTAGTGCGTTTCATCGGTAATACACTCCGATCTGTTGAATTTTCAGGTAATTCCGTATTATATACCACTTTTGCCGATGATGCAATATGACAGAGCTGATTTTCGCTCAGGCAAGGCGAAGTTTGTGGGACATACACCGTATTTCCCACGGGCTTCAACGCAGCATGAGCGGAAATCAGCCTGTCAAAAGACAACGAAAAAAGCTCGCCTTATGGCGAGCTTGTTTCGGGTAATAAAAATATTACACAGCGCGGGTGACCTTACCGCTGCGCAGGCAGCGAGTGCATGCATAAACATGCTTGGGACTTCCGTCCACGATGGCCTTGACGCGCTTCACATTGGGCTTCCAAGTACGGTTGGAGCGTCTGTGGGAATGGGAAACCTGAATACCAAAGGCTACGCCCTTGTCGCAAAACTGACATTTTGCCATTATTGAAGCACCTCCTTGCTTGTGTTTAGCTGAAAACAGCTTTTTAATAATAACAGAATGTAACCGTAAATGCAAGTAAAATTTTTAAGATTCCGTGAATTGCCGCCGTCTGCGCAAAAATCATTGCCAAAACGGGCTAAAAAGGGTAATATGTATAATATATAATATTGTTGTTAGGAGAGCCGGACAAATGCCAAGCAAGTATTCCGTAAAGCTCAAAACCTTAGTGGCCGAGCATGAGCTCAAGCCGCTGCACACATCGGCCGATTACGAAACGAGGGTGCTCACCTTAGCGGAGGTCAACCGTCCCGCATTGCAGCTTGCGGGCTTTTATAATTACTTTGACCCCAAGCGTTTGCAGATAATCGGCAGGGTCGAGAGCACATATCTTGAACTCAAGACCGAGGCCGAGCGCCGCCAGAGCTTTGAGGAGCTCATGAAATACAACATTTCGGCGCTTGTTCTGTGCCACGGCGCAGCGGCGTTTCCCGAATGTCTTGAGATGGCGGAAAAGTACGACTGCAATGTGTTTACAACAAGCGAGGACACCTCCGACTTCATGGCCAATGTCATAAGCTCGCTGCACACGCACCTTGCGCCCCGCACGACGGTACACGGCGTGCTCGTCGAGGTTCATGGCGAGGGCGTGCTGCTGACCGGCGATTCGGGCATCGGCAAGAGTGAGACGGCGCTTGAGCTGATAAAGCGAGGTCACAGGCTCATCGCCGACGATGCGGTGGATATCCGCCGTGTCGGCAAGGACAGCCTGACAGGCTCTGCTCCCGAGCTTATCCGCTATTACATGGAGCTAAGGGGCATCGGCGTTGTGGATGTGTGCCATCTGTACGGCGTGGGCTCCGTCAAGCCCGAATCGGCGATAGACCTTGTCGTCAACATGGAGATATGGGACGACCAGAAGGCTTACGACCGTCTGGGGCTCACGAACGAAACGCAGGATATCCTCGGTGTCACCGTGCCGAGTCTCACGATACCCGTCCGACCGGGCAGAAACCTTGCGGTCATTCTGGAGCTTGCCGCAATGAACAACCGCCAGAAGAAGATGGGCTACAATGCGGCCGAGACCCTGGCTGCAAATCACGACTATGCCATTGACGAGGGCGTACTGTAAAGGAGACAGCATGGAAAATTTAGAAAAGGCCCTCAGCGGCATAATTGAAAACATACCCGACCTCGACCTGCGTGAGCACGAGAGTATGCGTTTACACTGCTCGTTCAAGGTCGGCGGCGAGGTCAGAGCGTTCATCGCACCCAAGGACATTTGGGAAATGACGAAGGTGTTTTACTACCTGCACATGAACGAGGTGCTGCCGCTCATCGTCGGCAAGGGCACGAACCTCATAATCCCCGAGGAGGGGCTTGATATCTGCGTTGTTAGCACCGAGAAGCTCACGAAGCTGCGTCTGGGCACAACGGACGACACCATCTACGCCGAAGCGGGCGTATCGCTTGCACGGCTTGCGCAGTTTGCGCAGGCGAACGGACTTGCCGGTCTTGAGTTTGCAAGCGGCATCCCGGGCTCCGTCGGCGGCGGCATTCTGATGAATGCGGGCGCTTACGGCGGCGAGATGAAGGATGTTGTGGAGTCTGTCGTCATGTACTACCTCACCGATCAGGCGCTGTGCGAGGTGAAAAACGAGGACTGCGGCTTCGGCTACCGTCAGAGCAGCTTTACGAAGGTCAACTGCGCAATAACCGGCGCCGTGTTCAAGCTTACAAAGGATGAACCCGAGGCGATAGCGGCGAGAATGCATGAGATGAACGAAAAGCGACGCAAAAATCAGCCGCTCGACCTGCCCTCGGCAGGCAGCGCATTCAAGCGCCCCGTGGGCGGCTACGCTGCGGCGCTCATTGACGAGGCCGGCTTAAAGGGCTACACCGTGGGCGGCGCTCAGGTGTCGGAAAAGCACGCAGGCTTCGTTGTGAATAAGGGCGGCGCCAGCTACGACGATATCGTTGCGCTCATGGATCATGTGCGCCGTGAGGTGTACGAAAAATCGGGCATAACGCTCGAGCCGGAGATAAGGATATATCCCAAGGGCGTTGTGCTCATAGACGACTGGAAGAGAAGAAAGCAGATGGCTTTGGACGAGATGCTCAGGCTCGCAAAGGAGAAGGGCGCAAAGCCGGATGAGGAGCAATAAACAGGAGATAACATGGAGTTTCTTATAATTACGGGACTGTCCGGCGGCGGCAAGAGCCAGGCGGCGGATATAATCGAGGATCTGGACTACTATTGCGTGGATAATATGCCCGTTGCGCTCATCCCGAAGTTTGCCGAGCTGTGCGCAGCGACAAAGGGGCGCTACGAAAAGGTTGCCCTTGTCACCGATGTGCGTGAAAAAAACGGCATCAAGGATGTGTTCAACGCATTAAAAAGCCTGCGTGAGATGGATTTCGGCTATAAGATACTCTTCATGGAGGCCGACACGCAGGTCATCGTCAAGCGATACAAGGAGTCACGCAGACCCCACCCGCTGGCGATAAAATCCGGCGGCTCTATCGAGAACGCCATTGAGCGTGAGCGCGAACAGCTCCAGCCGATAAGGGAGCTTGCCGATTACATCGTAAACACCTCGCACTTGACGCTCGGCCAGCTTCAGAATCAGCTGTACACCTATTTTTCCGATGCACCGAACAGCCGCTCCATCATGGTCAATGTTGTGAGCTTCGGCTTTAAGTACGGTATGCCGCTGGACGCAGACCTCGTGTTCGATGTCCGCTTTCTGCCCAACCCCTATTACATCGAGGATTTGCGCCACCACAGCGGCCTTGATGAGGATGTGCGCAGCTATGTTTTCGGCTTCGAGCAGGCGCAGGTTTTCATGGATAAGCTGACGGATATGATAGAGTACCTGCTGCCGCAGTACATCGAGGAGGGCAAGTACAGTCTTACCATCGCCATCGGCTGCACCGGCGGCCGCCACCGCAGCGTGGCCGTCGCAACGGCGCTGGCAGAGCATTTGAAGAAAATGGGCGTGCCGGTAGTCAGCATCAACCGTGACCTTGCGAGAGGTGGCTGACATGACCTTTTCGCAGCAGGTCAAGGCGGAGCTTTGTGAGCCCCGGGTCGAGCGCAAATGCTGCGCCGTCGCCGAGGCTTACGGCATTTTGCTGTATTGCCACACATTTTCGCCCAAGCTCATCCGCATCATAACTGCAAGCGACGAGCTTGCGCAGAGGCTGCCGCACCTGTTCAAAAAAGCATTCGGCGTGAGCTTTGACGAGCTTGACGAGGGCAGCGGCAAGCGCAGCTTCAGGATAACGGACGAGAAGAAGATACAAACGATATACGACACCTTCGGCAACGACATAAACACCCCGTCACTGCACATAAACTTCGGCGTTCTGGAGGAGCCGTGCTGCAAGGCATCGTTCATACGAGGCGCATTCTTAGCCGGCGGCAGCGTAACAGATCCCGGCAAGCGCTATCACCTTGAGCTTGCCACAAGCCATTACAGCGTCAGCCGCGAGGCGTATTCCATTTTGCTCGACATGGGCTTTTCGCCCAAGGAGGCCGAGCGCAAGGGCAATCACCTTTTGTATTTCAAAAAAAGCGAGCATATAGAGGATCTTCTGACGACCATCGGCGCATCGACCTGCGCAATGGAGCTCATGTCGGCGAAGATCGAAAAGGATATGAAAAACAGCATCAACCGCAAGGTCAACTGCGACTCGGCAAACGCCGACAAGGTCGTTGCCGCAGCGGCGCAGCAGATGGAGGCGATACGCCGCATAGACAAGCTCTACGGGCTCGATTCGCTGCCGGATAAACTTCAGGAGGCGGCGCTTCTGCGCTTTGCAAACCCCGAGGCGAGCCTTGCCGATCTTGCGATGCTCAGTTACCCTCCCGTGAGCAAAAGCTGCCTGAGCCACAGGCTCAAAAAGCTTCTTGACTACAAGCCGGAGGGTATAGACTAAAAGGGCGGACGGGATATGTCATTTGTTCACTTACATGTTCATACCGAGTTTTCGCTGCTTGACGGTGCCTGCCGCATAGAGCGGCTTGCAAAGCGCATAAAGCAGCTGGGACAGACCGCCGTTGCGATAACCGACCACGGCGTTATGTACGGCGCAGTTGCGTTTTACAAGGCCTGCCTTGCCGAGGGCATCAAGCCCATCATCGGCTGCGAGGTGTATGTTGCGCCCCGCACCCGCTTTGACAAGGATCACTCCGTTGATGCCGAGTACACGCATCTTATCCTGCTGTGCAAAAACGAGACGGGATATAAAAACCTCTGCTACCTTGTATCGGCGGCGTTCACCGAGGGCTTTTATATAAAGCCGAGGATAGACTGGGAGCTTCTGCACGAGCACGCCGAAGGGCTTGTGTGCCTTTCCGGCTGTGTCGCCGGTGCGATACCCCGCATGCTGTGCGCCGGAAATTACGAGCAGGCGAAAGCCAAGGCGATAGAGCTCAACGAGCTTTTCGGCGAGGGCAATTTTTATCTTGAGATACAAGATCATGACCTTGAGATAGAGAAAAAAGCCGCCGAGGGGCTTTTGCGCCTGCACCGTGAGACCGGCATTCCCCTTGCCGTGACGAACGATGCGCATTATATCGAAAAGGACGACGCTTACTATCAGGATGTCCTCATGTGCATCCAGACCGGCAAGTCCGTCGCAGATCCGGCACGCTTAAAATTTGAAACAAGCGAGTTTTATATAAAGGACGAGGCGCAGATGCGCTCGCTCTTTCCCGAGTACCCCGAGGCCGCCGACAACACCGTGCGCATCGCCCAAATGTGCAATTACGATTTTGAGTTCGGCCACTATAAGCTGCCCCGCTTCAAGCTCCCCGACGGCGAGACGGATAGCTTTGAGTTCCTTAAAAAGCTCTGCGACCGTGGCTTTGCCGAGCGCTATGCCGCCGACAGAGTTGAGGTGCGCAAGCAGCTCGACTACGAGCTTTCGATGATAAAGCAGATGGGCTTTGTTGACTATTTCCTCATAGTTTCCGACTTCATCGGCTACGCAAAAAGTCAGAAGATACCCGTAGGCCCCGGGCGCGGCAGCGCAGCGGGCAGCGTGGTGTCGTACTGCCTCGGCATCACCGATGTCGACCCCATAAAATACAGCCTGTTCTTTGAGAGGTTTCTGAACCCGGAGCGTGTCAGCATGCCCGATATCGATGTCGATTTCTGCGTGAACCGCCGTGGAGAGGTCATCGACTATGTAAATCGCAAGTACGGCCACGACCATGTGGCGCAGATAGTCACCTTCGGCACGATGGCGGCAAGGGCGGCCATTCGTGATGTGGGCAGAGTTTTGGATGTGAGCTACGCCGACACGGATAATGTCGCCAAAAATGTCCCCATGGCGCTCGGTATGACGATAAGCGAGGCGCTTAAAATTTCAAAGCCCCTGCGGGAAATGTACGAAAACGACGAGACCATGCACCGGCTCATCGAGGTCGCCGAGGCCTTAGAGGGCATGCCCCGACATGCCAGCATGCACGCTGCTGGCGTTGTCATAACCGACAAGCCCGTGTACGAGTATGTGCCGCTGTCGAAAAACGACGAATCGGTCGTGTGCCAGTATCAGATGACGACGCTTGAGGAGCTTGGGCTTCTCAAGATGGACTTTTTGGGTCTAAGAAACCTCACGGTTTTGGAGGATGCGGCCAAAATGGTGCGTGAGCACGAGCCGGACTTCGAGGTCGACAAGATACCCGAAAACGACCCCGCCGTGTTTGAAATGCTCTCCGCCGGCAGAACCAGCGGCGTGTTCCAGCTTGAAAGCTCTGGCATCACCGCCGTGTGCGTTGGCTTAAAGCCCAAGAGCATTGAAGACATCACCGCCGTCATAGCGCTCTACCGCCCCGGACCGATGGACAGCATCCCGAGGTTCATAGAGTGCTCGAACGACCCGAAGAAGATAAGCTACAAGCACGAGCTGCTGCGCCCGATACTCGATGTCACCTACGGCTGCATCGTCTATCAGGAGCAGGTCATCGAAATTTTCCGCCGATTGGCGGGCTTCTCGCTCGGTCAGGCGGATATGATCCGCCGTGCAATGAGTAAGAAAAAGCACAAGGTCATCGATGCCGAGCGTGTGGCGTTCGTCCACGGCGACCCCGAGCGGGGCATTGACGGCGCTGTAAAGCGCGGCGTTCCCGAAAATGTCGCAAACAGCATCTATGACGAGATATTGGACTTTGCAAGCTACGCATTTAATAAGGCGCACGCCGTGAGCTACGCCATCGTGTCTTACCGCACGGCGTACATGAAGCGGCGCTACCCGCAGCAGTATATGGCAGCGCTTCTGTCGAGCGTTCTTGACAACAGCCTGAAGATAGCCGAGTATATCGCCGAGTGCCGTGAGCTCGGCATCAGGCTCCTGCCGCCGGATGTCAACGAATCGGGGGCTGACTTCTCCGTTGTGGGCAATAACATCCGCTTCGGCATGGTCGCAATAAAAAGCATCGGCCGCGGTTTTGTAAACGAGCTTATCGCCGAGCGCAGCGCAAACGGTCTGTTCAAGGGCTTTGAGGACTTCTGCCGCCGCATGAGCGGTAAGGATCTCAACCGCCGTGCCGTGGAAAATCTCATCCGTTCCGGCGCATTCGACAGCTTCGGCGTCAACCGCCGTGCGCTTTTGCAGGTCGCCCCCGTTCTGATAGACAGCATCCAGCACGAGCAGCGCAATAATATCGACGGGCAGATGAATCTTTTCGGCGAGCCGGACTTTGCCGAGAACGAGTCTGCGCAGGTGAAGATACCCGATGTCACCGAGTTTTCTCGCCAAGAGCTCATGGCCATGGAAAAGGAGACCACGGGTCTGTACCTGAGCGGTCACCCCATGGACGAGTACCGTGACGCCGTGCGAAAAGCCGGTGCAGTCCCCATCGGGGCTATCATGTCGGATTTTGCCTCCGATGAGGGCAGCAAGCGCTTTTCCGACGGTCAGCGTGTCACCGTTGCCGGTGTCGTGCAGTCGTCAAAGACCCGCACCACGAGGTCAAATACGCTCATGAGCTATATCGACCTTGAGGACGATACGGGCGCAATGGAGCTTATCGCCTTCCAAAAGGCGCTCGATACGGGCGGCGCTTATGTGCGTGATAACGCCCCGCTCGTCGTGTCCGGCCGCATCTCCGTGCGTGACGAGAAAGAGCCGCAGCTCATGGTCGATGTCATAAAGCCCATCACCGAGATCGGGAAATTGAAGGCCGAAAGCAGCCGCCCTGCGCCGGTCAAAACGCCGGGCGCCGGAGCAAAGCTCTGGGTGAAGTTAGAAAGCGAAAACGACCCCGCCCTGAAGCGCATCGAGCTAATTCTGACCATGTTCCCCGGCACGCAGCAGATGATAATCTACTGCCAAAAGGAGAAGAAGCGCATCGGCGCACAGTGCGTGATACACGAAGCCCTTGTAGACGAGCTCAAGGAAATGCTCGGCAGCGAAAATGTCGTGATAAAATGAAAAATCAGGCTCACCTGAGCCTGATTTTTTTATGTCCATTCGCTATTAATTTCTTCTTCGTATTCGTAAACTATGGCGTTTGCATACGAGGTCGCTTGGCGCTCCTCGCCGATGGGCGTGAGCTTTAGATCGTTGAGCCACTGGTAGTAGTGCGACAGCTCGTGCGCCAGCGTGCGCAGCGTTGCGGCGATGGCTTTGTCCTTGCCCCATTTTTTCGTGAGCTTGTAAAAGTCACCGGCGGCGACCCTGATACACGGCTCTTCGATGCGGTCGTAAGGTCCCCAAAAGGTTCCCGAGACCAAGTCGCCGTCTTTTGCTTTTATGTACTCGGTCGAGCGGATGTACGCCACGACACGGATGGGGAAGTCAAACTCCCGCCGCACCCAATTTGCAAATTTCAGTATAGCCAGCCGCAGCTCGGGGTCGACACCCTTGTCGAAGCGCAGGCGCAGCCCCTGCCGACACTCAACACCGCTATAAAATTTTCGCCACTTATTAAGCTGCCACAAATGCATGGCAAACCTCCTGCAAGCTAATCCATGTCGGGTACAAATTTCAGCGCATAGTGCGAATTTTCGCCGTACCACATCGTGCCGTGATGCGTTCCGTTTTTGGGCAGGTCGGGCTTTTCAAACGGCCAGCACATCGGCGGCATATGGAGCTGAAATTCCTCGCCGTCATCAGTGATGACTGTATAATAGGCATAGCCGCCTGAGCCCCGTGCTCCCGAGGAATACCCTTTTTCAAAGTCTCCGTGCACGGTGCAGAAGCTCTGATTATTTATATCTTTGACTACATCGACAGTTGTTATTGTGACTAAAACTAAAGCGATGACGACGAAAACAATGCCTTTTTTTATATCTTTTCGGCGGGCAGCCATTTTCTTAGTCTTTTTCTTAGCCTTGGCACGCCTGTATGCAATATAGCTGGAAATGAGGAAGCACAATGGCGCTACACCGAGCCAAAACCACGGCATAACAAGCGTACCTTTGAGAATACTCACAAACTGCTGTTCCATCGTCCGACCTCCTTCGCATTTTTCTCTGACACCAATTTACCAGTTTGTGCTCAAATTCGCAAGTGGCAATTGCGGGCGGGGTGTGGTATAATCGGTGGTACTTTCAGAAAGGATCAGCATATGGACGACATTATTAGAATTCTTGCCGATGAGCTCGGCAAAAAGCCCGAGCATATCGAAAATGTAATAAAGCTCATCGACGAGGGCAACACCATCCCCTTTATCGCACGCTACCGCAAGGAGCTGCACGGTGCGATGGACGACACCTCGCTGCGCACGCTCGAAAAGCGCCTTGCGTATCTGCGTGGTCTTGCCGAGCGGCGGGAGACGGTCAAGACCGCCATTGCCGAGCAGGGCAAGCTCACCGAGGAGCTTAAAAAGGCGATAGACGCCGCAACGACCTTGGTCGAGGTCGAGGACTTGTATGCACCCTTTAAGCAGAAGCGCCGCACGAGGGCGACCATTGCAAAGGAAAAGGGACTTGAGCCGCTGGCGGATGTTCTCTTTGCCCAGCACCGTGACGGACCCGTGCCCATCGAGGAGGCGGCAAAGTACATTGACCCGGAAAAGGGCGTTGACACCGCCGAAGCCGCCCTCTCGGGTGCGAGCGATATCCTCGCCGAGAGAATAAGCGACGATGCCGCCGTGCGCAAGAGCCTGCGTGCGTTTATAAAGTCAAACGGCTTTATCGAGAGCCGTGCCGCCACGGAGGACGACTCCGTGTACAGCCAGTATTACGAATTTTCGCAGCGCATCGGCAGGATGCAGGGTCACCAGACCCTTGCTGTCAACCGCGGTGAAAAGGAGAAGCTTTTAAAGGTCTCGGTCGTGCTCGACAAGGACGCAGCGCTCGTCGTTCTGCGCCGTGCCGTGTTCAAAGGGCCGAGCCCCTCGTTGGATTTTATAAAGTCTGTGTGCGAGGACGCATACACAAGGCTCATTTTCCCGTCGCTGGAGCGTGAAATTCGCTCCGAGCTTACCGACACCGCCGCCGAGGGCGCTATCGGCCAGTTTGCGCTGAACCTGCGTCCGCTGCTCATGCAGCCGCCTGTCAAGGGCAAGGTCACGATGGGTCTCGACCCGGGCTACCGCATGGGCTGCAAGGTCGCCGTCGTCGACGCAACCGGCAAGGTACTCGACACCGCCGTCGTGTACCCGACCTTTAATGATGCCAAAAAGGAGGAGGCTATCCGCACGCTGTCCCGCCTGATCCGCAAGCACAATGTCGTGAATATCGCCATCGGCAACGGCACGGCCTCCCGTGAGACCGAGCAGATGACCGTTGAGCTTATCCGCCGTGAAAAGGAGGCGGGGCATGAGCTTGCCTATATGATCGTTTCCGAGGCCGGAGCGTCGGTGTACTCGGCAAGCGAGCTTGCGGCGGCGGAGTTCCCGCAGTTTGATGTCAACCTGCGCTCTGCCGTGTCGATAGCCCGCAGGCTGCAAGACCCGCTGGCGGAGCTTGTGAAAATCGACCCCAAGGCCATAGGCGTGGGGCAGTATCAGCACGATATGCCGCCCAAGCGGCTCGACGAGGCGCTCAACGCCGTTGTCGAGGACTGCGTCAACAGCGTGGGTGTCGATGTCAACACCGCATCGCCCTCGCTTTTGCAGCGTGTTTCGGGTCTCACGAGCGCCACGGCGAAGAACATCGTCGCCTACCGTGAGGAAAACGGCGCATTCACCTCCCGCAGCCAGATAAAAAAAGTACCCAAGCTCGGACCGAAGGCGTATCAGCAGTGTGCAGGCTTCCTGAGAGTTCTCGAGAGCAAGACGATTCTGGATAACACCGCCGTGCATCCCGAGTCGTATGCCGCTGCCGAGACGCTGCTCACACTTACCGGCCACAGCATGGCCGATGTCAAAAACTCGGCGCTGTCCGATCTTCCCGCAAAGCTCAAGGCCTACGGCGAGGAAGCCGCCGCCTCCGAAGCGGGCATCGGTGTGCCGACCCTGCGTGATGTCGTTTCCGAGCTGTTAAAGCCCGGCAGAGATATCCGTGACGATCTGCCCAAGCCCATTTTGCGCACGGATGTCTTAGAGCTTAGCGACCTCAAGCCCGGCATGAAGCTCACCGGCACGGTGCGTAATGTCATCGACTTCGGCGTGTTCGTCGATATCGGCGTGCATCAGGACGGACTCGTGCACATTTCGCAGGTGTGCAACAAGTTTATAAAGCACCCGTCCGAGGTCGTCTCCGTCGGTGATATCGTCGATGTCGTCGTTTTGGATGTCGATGAGAAGAAAAAACGCATCTCCCTGTCGATGAAGCAGGCAAAATGACGGGCGGTCATATTAAACATTCCAAAAAAGCCGTTGAAAAATTAACAATTTGAGCATATACTTGTTCCTGTATGCAAAACACGATAAAATTACAGGAGGTGTTGCTCGTGGATGATACGAAGCTCAGAGCTCTGATAGCATCGGTGCGCTGCGGCAGCTTCAGCAAGGCGGCAGAGCAGTTAGACTACTCCCAGTCGGGACTGACGCACATGATGGATAAGCTTGAGGCCGAGCTTGGCTGTACGCTTTTGGAGCGTGGCTATCAGGGCGTGCGGCTCACGCCGCAGGGCAAGGCGCTGTATTCGAAGATCGAGGATGTCGTCTCCGCATCGAATGCACTGTATGCCGCCGTGGCCGAGATAAATGAGCAGACACCGCAGCAGATAAAGATAGGCGCATTTTCAAGCATATCCCGCACCATTTTGCCCGGCGTGCTCAGCAAATTCAAGCAGATGTACCCGAACATCTCCGTCGATGTCATTGTCGGCGGCCGTGACCTTGACCGCAGACTATTAAACGGCGAGGTGCAGCTTGCGTTCATGGACGCATACGGCGCACAGGGCTTTGATTGGATACCGCTGTTTTCAAGTCCGCTGGTTGCGGTGCTCCCCAAGGACGACGACCGTGATACGGATAAGCCGGTCGATATCCACGAGCTTTTCGGCGAGACATTTATCTCCTCGCCCGAGCAGTATGTCGAGCTCATTTTTCCGGAGGTCACGAGCCATAAGCGCCTTATGATAGACGCTTCCGACGATGCGACCATAATCTCGATGGTGGCCTCCGGCCTCGGCGTTTCGGTGCTCTCGGAGCTTTCGCTGCGGGGCTACGAGCAGAGCGTCAAGACCGCACCGCTCAAGACTCCGGTCGGCTGCGAGCTGGGCATTGCGACCCGCTCGGTAAAGAGCCTGACACCGGCCGCAAAGTCGTTCGTATCCTTTGCCAAAAAGCTGAAATACTGAAAAATAACCAGGTATGAGTAAAACTTATACCTGGTATTCTATTTTGGTGGATGCCCGACTTGCGAATAGGGCTATTATAAGACAGGGTAACTAAAACCGTCATATCCATGCTACAATTATTCATATCACAAAATAGATAGAGATAAGGAAATGATTTTAGCATGAACAGAAAAAAACTTGTTACCGACAGCATTGTGGTCGGCTTTGCGCTGTTTGCGATGTTCTTCGGAGCGGGCAATGTCGTGTTCCCGCCGTACCTCGGAATGCACGCAGGCGAGCAATGGGCTAACGGCTTTTTATTCTACTTTATCGCCGATATCGGTCTTGCGCTCGTTGCGATGTTCGCCATCCTGCACGCAGGCGGGGCAGATAACATCACCGGCCGCATCGGCCATGCGGCATCGAATGTCCTCATGTGTGCGGTTATCCTGTGCATCGGCCCCATGGTCGCCATCCCCAGAACCGCAGCGACCACATTGGAAATGAGCGTAACGCCGTTCTTCAGCGGCATGTCGCCCGTGGTGTTCTCGATCATCTTCTTTGCCGTCATCCTGCTTCTGAGCATCAAGCAGTCGGCAGTCATCGACATTGTCGGCAAGATACTCACCCCTGCGCTGCTCATCGGACTTCTCGTCCTCATCGTCAAGGGCTTCGTTTCGCCCATCGGCGATATCGTCGATACCGGCGTGAGCGCATCGGAGGTAACCGTCAACGGCATCAAGTCCGGCTATCAGACGATGGATGTCCTCGCCGCCATGGCCTTCGGCATCATCATCCTCAGCAGTGCCGACGAAAAGGGCTACACCGACAGCAAGTCGGCAGCAAAAATGATCGGCATCGCCGCCGCACTGTCGGGCGTGCTGCTCATGATAGTCTACTTCGGCCTTACCTACCTCGGTGCGACCGCAAGCACCGTGTTCCCGACCGATATCAGCCGTGCAAACCTCGTCATCGGCATCGTTGAGCTGCTGCTGGGCAAGGCGGGACTTATCATCTTCGCCATCGTCGTTGCACTTGCCTGCATTACCACCGCCGTTGCGCTGGTGTCATCGGCGGCAAGCTTCTTTGCAAAGCTTGCAGACGATAAGATTAGCTACAGCGTGTTCGTCGTCGTCATCTGCGTGTCGTCGGCTATAATCTCGAATCTCGGTCTCGACATGATAATCGCTATCGCAACTCCGGTTCTCGATATCGTGTACCCGCCCATGCTGGTGCTGATACTGCTGTCGTGGTTCGGCGACAAGCTGCACAAGAGCGTGTATGTGTCCTCGGTCGCAGGCTCGCTTATCGCAAGCGTGCTCGCAACCGCCTCGCTCTACGGAATGAGCGTGCCCGTTATCGACAGCCTGCCGCTGGCCTCGCTCGGCCTCGGCTGGGTGACCCCCGCCGCCTTGTTCGGTCTCGTGGCCTATCTCGTCTCCAAGGTCAAATTCCAAAACGCCCAAACGGCAAACGCACAAAATTCGTAAACAAAAATGCTCCACACTGTGGAGCATTTTTTAATATCTGACTTCGTTGAGACACAGTCCCTTTGCCGGTGCGGTGGGACCTGCGTTCTGCCGGTCGAGCGAGGCGAGAATATCGGGGATGGCATCGGGCGATAAATTGCCCTTGCCGACCTCAAGCAGGGTGCCGACTATGATGCGCACCATGTTGTACAAAAATCCGTCGCCGGAAACGGTGAAGCGCACTTCGTCTCCGAGCCGCTCGACACGCAGTCCGTCAATGCGCCGGACGGCGGAGCGCTTCATGCGCTTTAGCGAGCAAAACGCCGAAAAATCATGGCTGCCGGTAAAATGCCCGGCGGCCTTTTGCATCGCTGCAAGGTCGAGCGGGTCTGCGACCGTGTACAGGTACTTGCGCTCGAAAACATTCGGGCGGTCGCTGTTCCACACACGGTAGACATAGGTCTTGCCTACGCAGGAGAGCCGTGCATGGAAGCGCGGCTCGGCAATGTCGAGCGACACAGCACCGATATCCTCCGACAGCACGCCCCGCAGCCTTTTAAGAATCTCCTCCGGCGGCATCTTTGTCGCCGCACGGAACGATGCGACCTGCATTTTTGCGTGCGCTCCGGCATCCGTCCTGCCCGAGCCGCTTATCTCGACCGCTTCGCCCAGTATGCCGCTCAAGGCGTTTTCTAACCTTGCCTGTATGGTATTTTCAGTGTTGCCCTGCCTCTGCCAGCCCTTGTAACGGCTTCCGTCGTAGCAGACAACGAGCTTAAAGTTCGGCATGCCGACCTCCCGTTTTTGCAGCTATTTTACCATACGGCACATATAAAAACAACCGCTTGGATCATGTCCGAGCGGTTGTTTTCGTTTTTCCGGGATTGATCAGAAGATGATCTTCAGAAGAATCCAGAAAAATGTGAGCTTGCCAAACTTAGCAAACTGATCGTCGTAGTCGTCTAAAATAACGTTATTAGTCATGTTCCATATTCTCCTTTCAAATGGTTACCGAGAGCTGACAAGCAGCCCGTCTACACATAAGGACGGGAAAAACTTCATGATATTGCGGAAACCTTAGATTTTTTTCAAAGAGAAGTATGATTTCTTAAAAATTGATCTCCGCGACCGAGTAGGTGACCGCCTTACCGCTCATCTTGATGCGCTCGCCTTCCTGGCGGCAGTAGAGCGTGCCGCCGCGGCGGCTTGCCTGATACGCCGTTATCTCGCTGCTGCCCTTGACACCGACCCAGTAGGGCACGATGTGACAGTGACCCGAGCCGCACACGGGATCCTCGGCGACATTGAGCTTAGGCGCAAATGAGCGTGAGACGCAGTCAAATTCACCGCTTCCGGCTGCGGTGGTGTGCAGCAGAAGTCCGTCAAGCGCCTTGACCTTCTCGCCGTCGGGGGTAAAAGAGCGCACCTGCTCCTCGTTTTCCAGAACACACAGCAGGTCACGACCCATGAATGCCTTTACAGGCCGCACGCCGATAGCGTCTGCCATGGCTTCCGTTACCTCCACGGGCCTGAGGTCGTAAGCGGGGAAGTCCATCTCGTAAAGCTCGCCCTCGCGCACGACGGTGAGCTCGCCGCTTAATGTGTCAAACGACACGGCGGCCTTTTCCGGCTCAACATAGTTCATTATAACATACGCAGTACCGAGCGTGGCGTGGCCGCACAGGTCTATCTCGCCGCCCGGGGTAAACCAACGCAGGTGATACTTACCGTTTTCGGGGACACAGAAGGCGGTCTCGGAGAGATTGTTTTCACGGGTGATGTTCATCATCGTTTCCTCATCGAGCCACTTATCCATAACGCACACTGCCGCCGGATTGCCGCCGAACACACGGTCGGTAAAAGCGTCAACAACATACTGCTTCATGCATATCACTCCTTGATATTTAAGTTGACCGGAGCCGAGCCCCTATCGGTTTTGACGGACAGCTTTCCGTCCGTGCTTCGCCAAGCCCTTAGTCCATATTTTGAAATTTATGCCCCGATTGTAGCAAAAATCATCACCTAATTCAAGACAAAAGCATTGACAAAACGCCGAAAAGGCAAAATAATATCGGTGGGTGATTATATGAAAACGAGAACCGAATTTGACAGCATGGGCGCAGTCGAGGTGCCCGCCGAGCACCGGTGGGGCGCTCAGACCCAGCGCAGCTTTGAAAACTTCAGGATCGGAACACAGAAGCAGCCGCTTGCGGTGATACATGCCTTTGCGCACCTCAAGGCCGCCTGCGCCATGGCAAACATGGAGCACGGTCTCATAACGCCGGAGCAGGCGGAGACTATCTGCGCCGTGTGCAAGGAAATTGCCGACGGCAGATGGGACAGCGAGTTTCCGCTCGCTGTGTGGCAGACCGGCAGCGGCACGCAGACGAATATGAATGTCAACGAGGTCATTGCGCACCTTGCCGCCGAGCGTGGGGTGAAGCTTCACCCCAACGATGATGTCAACCGCTCGCAGTCGTCAAACGACACCTACCCCACGGCGATGTATATCGCCGCCGTCACCGAGCTTGAGGAAAAGCTCATACCCTCTTGCGAGGCGCTGGCTGCGTCCTTTGCGGCGCTCGAGGCGAGGTATCCCGACATTATAAAGATAGGCCGCACGCATTTGCAGGATGCCGTGCCGCTCAGGTTTGCGCAGGAGGTCTCCGGCTGGCGAAGATCAGTCGAAGCGCCGTGCGGGATGATAAAGACGGCGCTTCCCGAGCTTAAAAAATTAGCCGTCGGCGGCACGGCGGTCGGCACGGGACTGAACGCTCCGGCAGACTATGATGAATGCGTGTGCGGACATCTAAACAAGCTTTTAGGCAGCGATTTTACCCCCGACCGCAACAAGTTCCATGCGCTCACGAGCCGTGATGCACTGGTGTTTGCGCACGGCGCTATGAAAGCGCTTGCATCGAACCTCATGAAGACAGCAAACGATGTGCGTTGGCTTGCTGCCGGCCCCCGCTGCGGCTTGAGCGAGATAAGCATCCCCGCAAACGAGCCCGGCAGCAGCATCATGCCCGGCAAGGTCAACCCCACCCAGTGCGAGGCGCTGACGATGGTCGCCGTGCAGGTCATGGGCAACGACGCCGCCATCGGCTTTGCCGCAAGTCAGGGCAATTTTGAACTGAATGTGTTCCAGCCTGTCATGGCGTATGACTTTCTCATGTCGGCTGAGCTTCTGACCGACGCAATGAACTCGTTCCGCATCCACTGCGCCGACGGCATCGAGCCGAACGCAGAGAAGATGAAGGAGTTTCTTGATTCGTCGCTGATGCTCGTCACCTGCCTTACGCCGAAGATAGGCTACGACCTTGCCGCCAAGTGCGCCAAAAAGGCACAGACCGAAGGCATCAGCCTCAGGCAGGCGGTGCTCGACCTCGGCTGCATGACCGAAGCCGAGTTCGACGAGACGGTCGACCCCGTAAAATTAGTGTAAATTCTGCGCATGACCCGTTTTCGGGCGGAGCAGCTCATGTTATAATAAGTAAACCCAAACCCCGAAAGGAGTAAAGTGATTTATGGCAAACGCATTGGACTATGTCGATTGGCGAGGCGATCTGAGCTTTGACACCGTACCCGTCAACGAGATAGATAAGTACATTTTTACCTGCATCGGCAAGCCCGATTACACCGGGATAATCCCCGCAGACGACAAGACCGTGACCGTCAACGAGGCCGTCGGCAGCTACTTTGCCACCCACGAGGACGCAGGCGACAAGTTAGGGCTCATTGCATCGGCAAGCACGCTGCCCATGCTGCGCAAAATTGCGCTGTCGGACAGGTTCAGAGACATAAAGCTCTCGGGCTTTATAAATAAGATAGTCGTCGAGAAAACCGAGCAGTTCTCGGCGCTGACGGTGTTCTCACCGGACGGCGTGAAGTATGTGTCGTTCAGAGGCACCGACGACACGATAGTCGGCTGGAAGGAAAACTGCGAGCTTGCCGTCAAAGAGGTCGTGCCGGCACAGTCAGACGCCAAGGCATATCTCGAATGGGCGGCCGAGACCTACGACGGCCCCATCATCGTCTGCGGCCACTCCAAGGGCGGTAACCTCGCCGTTTACGCCGCCTGCACCGTGTCCGAGGAGATACAGGACAGGATACTTGAGGTCAACTGCTATGACGGTCCGGGCTTCATGCCCGCCTTTTTGGAGACCGAGGGCTACAAGCGAATGAAGGATAAGATAACCACCTTTGTTCCCTATATGTCCATCGTCGGCATGCTGCTCACGCAGGTCGGCAGGCTCGATGTCATACAGGCCAGCGACGCAGGCGCAGCCGGACACGACGGCTTTACATGGGATGTGTTCCGTGACAGGTTCATCCACTGCCCGGAGCTTAGCGACGCAAGCAAGATCTTTAACGCTGCGATCGATGAGGCGATAGCCGACATGGATTCCGACGAGCGCCGTGAGCTCGTTGAGGAGATATTCGATGTGCTCACCTCCACGGGAGCGTTCACGCTGTCCGAGTTCAGCGAGCAGTCGCTGCGCAAATCGCTCGAGCTTGCAAACCAGTTCCGCAAGGCGCCCGAGCTTCGCTCGTTCCTCCTGAGCCTCGCCGGAAAGGGCATAAAATCGGCAAGAAACAAGAAATCACTCTGATATTAAATTAACGGCTGCGTTAAGGCAGCCGTTAATTTTTTGCCCCATACATTCCGAATAATCATGCCCTAAAGCGCATTTAATCATGACTTGTAATATCTCATAAAAAACGACGAAAATCGGTGCAAAAGCTCATGAATTTTTGTGGGTTGAATACAGTTTCGGGCAGCGTTATAATACATCCCGCAAAACAAGAGAGAGCGAGGTAGTAAAATGGATTATAGCTTTCTGCTCGTAATCGCTGCGATCATGCTGTCAACGAAAATTCTCGGCTTGGCAAGCGAGCGTGTTCATATGCCGCAGGTCGTCGGTGCGCTCATCGCAGGTCTGCTTATCGGACCGAGCGTGTTCGGTGTCGTCGGCGAGAGCGATTTTCTCACCAAGACCGCCGAGATAGGCGTTATCCTGCTCATGTTCACCGCCGGTCTTGACACCAATATGCAGGATCTCAAGAACACCGGCATTTCGGCGCTCGTCATCGCCTCTATCGGCGTTGTCGTGCCGTTTATCGGCGGCGCCGCCTGCTACCTTGCGTTTTATAACGATGCTGCCGATACCCTCAATATGCTCAAGGCGGCATTCATCGGCGTTGTGCTGACTGCGACCTCGGTGTCGATAACCGTTGAAACTCTGCGTGAGATGGGCAAGCTCAAAAGCAAGGTCGGCACGGCGATAATGGGTGCTGCGGTCATCGACGATGTGCTGGGCATCATCGTTCTGACGGTGCTCACCGGCTTCACCGACAGCAGCGTCAACCCCGTCATGGTGTTTGTGCGCATAATCGCATTCTTCGTGTTCATCGGTGTCGTGGGCTTTATCGTGCGCAAGATTTTTGCAAGATTTGAGCACCTGTGGGGCGAGCACCGCCGCATAGCCATCTATGCGCTTGCGTTCTGCTTCATCCTGTCCTACTGCGCCGAGGGCTTCTTCGGCATCGCCGATATCACCGGCGCATACTTTGCCGGACTCATCCTCTGCGACCTGTCCGACACAAGGCAGTACGCCGCAAAGAAGATGAATGTCATGGGCTATATGCTCTTCTCCCCGATATTCTTTGCCTCCATCGGCATAAAGACCGACCTGTCGGGCTTCGGCGGCTCGCTCGTTGCGTTTGCAATTGCGCTGACCGTCGTTGCGATCGTCACCAAGATCATCGGCTGCGGCATCGGCGCAAGGCTCACGGGCTTCGGCTCGTATGACTCGATGTCGATAGGCCTCGGCATGGTTTCACGAGGTGAGGTCGCCCTTATCGTTGCGCAAAAGGGCGCACAGGCGGGGCTTGTCAGCGAAAAGATGTTCCCCGCCATCGTCCTCATGGTCATCGTGACGACGCTCGTAACGCCGCTTTTGTTAAAGGTCGGCATGAAAAAGCAGACCCCCGACAACACCGAGCTTCCGCCCGAGCGCCAAGGCTCGCTGCCGAGAACGGACTACATTTGATATGAAAAAACGCACCCCTTAGTGGGTGCGTTTTTTATTATTCGATTATAAGCTTGAAATCATGCTCACTGCCGATTTCGGCGGCGAGGGCCTCGTCTGCGTACACGGTCTTGAGCGCCGTCAGTGAATCAAGCTCCGACCAGTCGGAAACACCCCGAGTGCCGGTAAGGCGCAGCATCGTCAGACCCGTGAAGCCGTCAAGACCGTTCGAGGACGATAGCGTGCAGTCGACAAGCTCAAGCTCGGTTATCGCACGCTCACGGTCAAACGACTTGAAGAAGCTGCCCGTAAGGTCGCAGTTATAAAGCTTCACCGAACGCAGCGAGCTCATGTCCAGCACCTGCGCAACGTCGCCCAGCGAGCAGTTAGAAAATGCAACGGACTGAATTTTCGTCAAGGGCTTGAACACGTCAAGGTCGGAGCACTTTGCGCCGACAAACGAGGCCTGCGTCAGCTCGTGGCACTTGTTGAGGTCGCCCAAGGACGAGAGTGCGGCGCAGTCTGCGCTTATCGCTCTAAGTGCCGGCAGATTGCCTATGCCGGAAAGCGAGCTTACACGGCTGCCGTCAAGGTCAAGGCTCGTCACCCCGCAGGCAGGCAGCGTTTCAAGGCTGCTAAGACTCTGGAACTGGAGCCACAGCGTTTTAAGCCCCGTGAAATACGCAAGGTCACTGAGGTCGTTTATCCCGCCTCGGCTCACCGTGTGCGTCTTATCCTGCCAATCGGTGTAGCCTGCCGAATTATCGGCGAGCTTCACGGCGCTGCCTACGCCGCTTGTCGGCTCTTGCAGGGTAAACTCCGTGCCGATGATGTAAAGCTCCGTCATACCGCTGAGCTCGCCCACGGTAATGTCGCCGCTTTCCTTGCCGGTGTATTCACGGGCGGCTTTCTCGAAAATTTCTGACTTGAATTTGCACACCGTGTCGCTCGGCAGCGTCTGTACCTGCGTCGTCGGGGTCGTGAGCCTTTCGATATAGCCTGTGAAGTAGCCTACAATGAGCGCCGCAATTATAACGCCGAGTACGGCGACGGCTATCGACCAGCGAGCGATCTTTCTGCCCTTGCTTTTCTTTTTCTTCTTCGGCTTCGGCTTCGGCTTGGGAGCGGGAGCGGGCTTCGGCGGCTCGGAAACGGGGCGGGGCGCAGTGTCTGCAAAGTTTTCGCTGTTCAGAAGCGGTGCGCCATAGAGCTTTTCGTAAAAATACTCGTCGCTGGGGTAGGTGTACTTCATCAGCGCAAATATGTTGCCTATCTGAAGCTCCATGCCCGGGGTCAGCGCCGTCTCCTCGATGAAAATGTTGATGGTCTTTATCTTTTTCGACTGCGCATAGTGCATCTCGCGGCGGCAGTTGTCCGAGCGCATATAGGCGTTCGAGATAAACGCCACGACCAGGTGCGCATCGGCAAGGTGCGAGGCTATGCACTCCTGCCACTCGCTGCCGACCTCGATGCCCTCATCGTACCAGATGTTGTAGCCACGGCGGTGCATATCGCTCAGAACGGGCAGCACCTTGTCGTTGTCGGCGTGTGCGTAGCTGACGAAAATATACGGTTTATCGCCCTCGTAGGGCTTGAAATACACAAAATCGCTCATATTATCCTCCAAAACGGTACAAAAATTATAGTACCATGTGCAAGAAATTGCAATTGACTAATTGTAAAAACTCCGTCTTGACATGACTTGTTATTTGAAAAGGAGTATATCCAAAACGGCAGAAACCCTTGAAAATAAAGGATTTCTGCCGTTTTTCTATTTCTGCTTGTCGCTTGTTTGTCGCTTAAATCTGCAAGCAGATATAAAAAGATAATTGCCGATACAGGATTATTTATTGCCTTTCGCCCGGTTATGAGTGGCGCAAAGCATGGTGCAGTTGCTAATATCCGTCGCGCCACCATTGCTCCATGCGGTAACATGGTCTGCATCCATTTCTTTCAACTTATAGATACGTTGCTTGTTGTTGTCGCTGCCAAGGGCGCAAAGCGGGCAGTTTGAAACACACCTTGCCGTTGCGTCCGTTGTTTGTTGCTCCTATCCACAGCAGATTGTTTTTTATCAACGGAAAAATCAATAATATATCCTGTATTCGTGATATTTGGTTTTGCGGTCATCTGCCTTGTGTGCACAATTGCGCTCATGGCATCGGGGCTCATCATCTCCAAGTGAATAAGCTGTTAATATAATCAATCTTTTAACAAGTTGACATATACGGCGATTTTGGCTAAAATCGGGGTAAAGATTTTAGTTAAAGGAGCATGGGATGAGAAAACCGTTTATTATTGGGGTCGTGGTCGGTATCGTGCTGGTGATGGCCGCAAGCATCGCTGTCACGCTGCCGTTTTCGGCTCCGTTCGACAAGGCTTGCAGGGATATCAGCGTTTTTGACGATATCTCAGAGCTGAGCTTCTTGAAGCCCTATGAGACCGAGAAGGTCGACCGCCTGCTGCCGGACGGCGCTAAGGAGAGCTATTGCGCCAATATAAGCTACAAGGGCGGAAGCTACACCGTCACGGCCTTCGTGTTCGACAGCGAGGATCTGGCGTGGCGGTACATGTTCGATGTCTCGGACGAAAGCTTCCCCACGACCGGAACCGAATACCGCACGGGCTTTGACATGGCGACGGACAAGGCGTATGTTGAGGTGGCGCACAACGGCAATTACTATCGGGTAGACGGCGACTGCTCGGACGGGTTCATCGAGTTTTTGCAGCTCATGTTCTCGAGCATGCCTACGCCGGTAAAGGAGGGCTTGAGCAATGGAGCGGTTTAACGCAAGAAGAACATTCGTATTCATGTTGAAAAAGACCTCGTTCACGCTCGGCCTGATGCTGGGGCTTGCGTTTGCCGTGCCGCTGTTTTTTGGCAGATATATCGGCGACGAGTATCAGCTGCTCACGCTGCCGATAGTGTTTGCGGTGCTTTTTGGCGGCACCGTGCTGTGCGGCAGATGGGCTGAGCGCAAGCTCAATGCGCTGCTCAAGATACTGTATGACGACTGCGACCCCGAGCGCTTCCTTGCGCAGTTCACAAAGGAGCTTTACAGCCGCAGGAGCGAAGAATGGCGTGGTGCGGTGCTTGAATTTGTCGCACAGGCGTACCATGCGCAGGGCAGGTACAAGGAGGAAGAGACGCTGTATCTGCAATTTCTCAACAACACGAGGCGAAAAAACCCCGACGACCTTGAGGACTGCGCCATTCTCGGGCGGCTGACGGTGCTGTACGGCGATGCGCAGAATGCCGCCGGTGCGCAGAAGGCGTTTGCGAAGTTCAAGGAAAAGGTGCTCAATGTGCCGAGCGGCGTGATAGGCATCACCGGCAGCAATTTTGACCTTTTTAAGGACGCTGTGTACAACAGCTACCTCATGGGTATGGGCAAATTTGACGAGTGCGTCGGCTTTTTCGAGTGGGTGTGCGAAAACCCGTCGGACGAGCTTGCGTTCCTCGCCTCGCACTATCGACTTGCCGAGGTCTACCGTGCGCTCGGAAGCTCGGACGAGGCCGAGCGGGAGTATCGCACCGTTGCCGAGAGCGATAAGGATATCTACGCCGTGCGCATGGCAAAGCAGCGGCTGGCGGAAAACGGGCTGTAAATGCACTTGACAATTCGCTTAAAAGCTTTAAAATAGTTTCTATCAGTAGACTGAAACTGGAAAGTGTATAGTGGGGATGTGAGGCAAGTTGGAACGGAAGCATAGCGAGTATATAGAAAAATTATATGTAAGCTCATACGATATGCTGTTTACCTACGCAATGGCGCTTTTGGGCAGCGAGACTGCCGCTGAGGAGGCGGTGCAGGAGAGCTTTCGCATCGCCTGCATGAAGCCGGAGGCGCTCATAGGCTCGTATAATCCAAGGGGCTGGCTCATCAAAGCGATGAGATACACCGTGAAAAACATGAAGCGTACGAACGTGCGCCGCAGGGAGAACACGGACCTTGAGCTTTACGAGCAGGAGCATCACCTCGTCGGAGATGGCGAGGTAAACGAGTATGCGGAGATAGAGTTTTCGGATCTGGTGACCGACGAAGAGTACAGCATGCTCAAGTGGCAGACACTGTTCAAAATTCCGGTAAGGGACATTGCCGCAGCCATGGGGATCACCGAGGAGGCATGCAAAAAGCGACTCCAGCGGACAAAAAAGCGGATGAGAAAAATTTTATCCGAAAAAATTTAAAAGCGTTGTCCCCTAACACGGCTTTCGGTACATATTATTAGTAGAAGGAAATAAAAGCCCGAAGACTAAAGTGAAAGGAGGATGCAGATGTCAAGTTTCAACAAAAACGAAATTAATACCCGAGTAGTCGAAAACATGGATATTCAGACACTGCAAAGCCTTTTGCTCAGAGACCTTGAGCTGGACGGTGACCTGCTCGATGACGAGCTGCGCACCGTCGCACTTAGAACGCTTTCCATAAATCGGACGGAAAGCGGCGAGGTGTACCCTGATGCCGAAGCTTCGCTTGAAAAGTTTCGGGCGAAGCACCCCGAGTGCATTACTGCCGTGTCGAAGGCAAGCTTTTGCACCAGACACAAGCGCCTCATGCGTGTGCACAATGCCGTAGTTCGCACGGCTGCGGTGTTTGCCGCCGTCATCGTGATGTGCACGATGCCGGTTTCGGCAGGCGAGGCTGACCCGGATCCGAGAGCCGCAAGATGGACAGACGGCGAGTTTTGGTTCGATTGGACCGTCATGGATGTATATCCCATGAAGCACAGCTCGATTAAGATCGATGCCCGGCTCGATAAGCTGAGCAAGCTTTTGTCGGGGTATGTCGATGAGCCGGAGAACCTGCTTCCGAGCTATCTGCCCGAGGGCTTTGCAGTGGACGAAACGAAGATGACCAACGACACCGAGTGGTTTGCCGGCGGCATGTGCTGGCTGTCCGACGGCGAAAGCGGAAGACATATGACGGTCGGCTGCCAGATAGTTTACGACAAGACCATGAAATTCGGCATACCCAAAAACAGCGTTGCTCCTGAGCGGTATGTCAGAAACGGCATAACCCATTACATCATGCCGAACGCAGGTTATTACGAAGTCGTGTGGGTCAACGGAAATGTGCAGTGCTCTATCGGTGCGCAGGTGTCGCACGATGAAATGATAAAGATTATTGATTCTGTATACGGAGATGTAAAATGAGTAAGCTTAAAAGATTTTTGGCCGTTTTTCTTGCAGCGGCAATGACCCTGAGCGGCGCTTCCTATGCCGATGATGCCGCCCCCGCCGAGACAGCCGAGACGGGAACTGACGCAGTTGCTCCGATTTCAAACAACTACTACAATACCCCGATCGCAAGACTAACCAATAAGGGCAACGGCAAAATGAGCATATATTTCTCCATCACGGCAAGGTATAAGATGAAGAAGCTCGGCGCAACCTCGGTAAACATCTATAAGGACGGTAAGTTTTACACCTATTTCTTCTACACCCTAAGCGGATGGGAGGACATAATGGCCTATAATACTACCTCCATGAGCTTTACCAAGAGCTATACCGGCTCCACCGGTGCATCGTACTATGTGGTCATGGCCGCCTTTGCCTACAACGGCAGCAGCGAGAAGTCGGAGCGAGCAATCACAAACACAATAAACACATAAACCAAAAGAACGCATTGCAGCTGCAATGCGTTCTTTTCATATATCGATTATCTCAATTTTATAAATGTCCTCGAACAGCACCTTTTCGCCGTCGAGCTTGAGGTACCTAAACGGGATGCTTATCTCCGTCACCGCACCCTCGCCGACAACATCGTGGAACGCACGGTAATACTCCATACGCACCCGCATACCGCGGCCGAGTGCGCACAGCACACGGGAGTTTTGCTCTATCGCCTCGTCGGAAATGTCGTGCTTTTCGACCCGCAGGTGCCGCTCCTCACGGTCACGCAGCGCCTCGCTCAAGCCCTTCATTGCATCAAAGGCCATGAACTGCTTAGCCCTTTCCTGTCTCGTCATAGCCTGCTCTGTGCCCTCCTATCATTCCGTTGCGCTCACGCTGTGTCGCCCCGGGCATGAAATTTATGCCCCTCAGCACGGCGTTTTTGCCGTATTTGTCCATGATGCCGAGCACCGCCTTCTCCCGTGCCTTTTCACTCTCGACCGCTTCGAGGTCGGTGAAAAAGTCGTAGCCCTCGCACAGCTCGTCGCAGATGTTGCCGAAGCTTATCGACAGCTTGCGGATGGGCGTGTCACGGTCGGCAATGCTATCAAAAAGCTCCAGCGCATGGGGCGCTATGAGCGAGTTTACCGCCGTTGCGCTCATCAGGCGCACCTGCCCGTGGGCGCTCGGCAGCGTGTCACGGCTGTAGCCCACGCCTACCCACACGCTGCGGCAGATGACCCCTTGGCGCATCATGTTCTGACAGCCGTGCAGCACCATCTCGCTGAGTACCGTGCGTGCCTCGGCAAAGCCGTAGTCGCAGGGCAGTATCTGCGAGCTTGACAGCGAGCGGGTCTTGGGCTGATAGCTTTTAATATCCTCCATCAGGCAGCTTTCCCGACCCCATGCGTGGTCTATGAGCAGCTCGGCGTTCACGCCGAAGGCCTTGTACACAAGCTCCTGCGGGCACTCGGCAAGGCTGCGCATCGTCGTCACGCCGAAGCGCTCCAATCTGCGTGCCGTGCCGACGGATATCTGCCAGAAATCCGTTATCGGCCGGTGATCCCACAGCGTTTTCTTGAATGTCTCCTCGTCGAGATAGCCCATGTGCTCCTTTGAGTGCTTTGCGGTGATATCAAGGGCGATCTTGGCGAGAAAAAGGTTCGTGCCGATGCCTGCGGTCGACGGGATGTGCAGCTTCCGGGCGATCTCGTCTATGAGCTTTTTGACAAGCGCTTTTGCGTCCGTGCCGTAGGTCTTGAGGTAGTCCGTTGCGTCGATGAACGCCTCGTCGATGGAGTAGACATGGATATCCTCCGGCGCAAAATAGTCAAGGTAGATCGAATAAATGTCGGCGGCATACTCGATGTAAAGCTGCATCCTCGGCGGCACCGCCTCATATTCTATCGTTTTCGGTATCTCGTAGAGCCTGCATCGGTTGCGCACGCCCTGCGCCTTGAGCTTCGGCGATATCGCAAGGCATATCGTGCCGCTGCCACGGCTGAGATCGGCAACGACAAGGTTCGTCTCAAATGGGTTGAGCCCCCTTTCCGCACACTCGACCGAAGCGTAAAAGCACTTCATGTCGATGCAGAAATATGTCCTTTGCTTCGGCATAATGCACCTCAATACAAGTCCTTGAGCACCTTCACCGCCACGCCCTGTATGACGCAGTCACGGACGATGATATCGTCATAGCTCGGGTTTTCCGGATGCAGATACACGCAGTCGGCCTGCGGACGGAAGCGCTTGAGCGTCGCCTCGTCGTCGACGAGCGCAACGACTATCTGATTGTACACAGCCGTCGGCTGCTGCCGCACGACGACAAGGTCGCCGTCGTCTATCCCGGCGTTTATCATCGAGTCGCCCTTGGCCCGCAGCAGAAAAAATTCACCGTGGCCGAAAAGGGAAAGCGGGAGCTTGACATACTCCTCAATGTTTTCCTCGGCAAGCTTCGGGATGCCGCAGGAAACGGCGCCGAGAACCGGCGCACGGAAGCAGCCGTCGTTTTGCATCTGTCGGGTCGCAGCGCTTCGGCAGCCGCCCATTTGCAGCATGTCCCGCTGCTTCATGAGATTCAGATACTTTGACACCGTCGACTTTGAAAGCCCCACTCCGGCGGCCATCTCCCGCACGGTGGGCGATACTCCGTTTGCCTCGGCGTAGTCGTTTATGAAATTTTCAAGCAGCGTGAAGTTTTCCTCATTCAGACGGCGCATATCGGCAGCTCCTTTCTATCTCGGACAAATGTCCACGGTAGAATCATACCATCGATATGCGCCGAAGTCAAGCCCTACAGCTCGGAAATGAAACCCATTGCGTAGGCCGCAAAGCTTTTTGCGGCGGGGGAGATGACCTCACGGGCGGGGGTTATGACGCAGATATCCACATTTTCCGGCGGGTCGAGCGGCACATACGCAACGCCGCCCCGAAGCTCGTCTGCGATAACGGAGTTTACGAGCGCAACGCCCAAGCCCGCCTTGACCATGCCGCAGGCGATGATGCAGTCGGGCGTGGAAAAGCTCAGCTTCGGCACGATACCTCGGGAGCGGAAGCACAGGGTGTTGTCCGTTTGCAGCCCCGTGTGTATCTCAATATACGGCTCACGCTCGAATATCGTGGCGGGCACACTTTTTGCCTGCGCAAGGGGATGATTTGGCGGCAGCATGGCGACAAGGCTGTCCTTTTTGACCACCGTACTCTCGAATGTGCCGTCTCGGCGGCTGACTATGCCGAAGTCGAGCGATTTTGCGCTCATGCGCTCAGATAGCTCCGTGCTCGTGCCCGAGCACAGCTCAACGGTGATGCCCGGATGACTTTCGTGAAAGCCGGAGACGACCTTTGTAAGCCACGGGAAAAATTTTGCATAAGCCGAGCCGACTGCGAGCCTGCCGGTCACGGCACCGTTGAGCCGCTGCACTTCTTGCTCATACTGCTCCGCCCAGTAGGCTATCTCCCTTATCGCAGGCAGCAGCGCCTCGCCCGCACTCGTAAGATGCACGCCGCCACGCCCACGGGTGATTATCTGAAAGCCCGCCGAGCGCTCGAGCGCCTCCACGGCTCGGCTTATGCCCGACTGTGTGTAGTTAAGCTCCTCGGCTGCCGCCGACATGCTGCCGTTTTTGAGTATGCTCATGATTATCGTGCATTTTTCGCTGTCCATGCTGACCTCCGAAGTATGACTCACAGTCATATAAAAATTAATTAGCCCTCGCTTTACTCAAGTATAAAATCGTATTATACTCGTGTCAGCAAGGAAGTGAACCGTATGAGCGAAAAACAGGCGCAGGCACTGATGACAGTCGTCATTCTGACCCGCTCGAGCGCATATATCTTCAGCAAAACGGGTCTTGAGACCCTCGGGACTTTTAATCTTTTAGCAGCGAGATTCCTGCTTGCGTTTTTGGCCTTGGGCGTGATATTTTGGGGGCGGATTAAGCACATAAGCCGCCATGATCTTTTGGGCGGCGCTATCATCGGTGCGGTGTTCACCGGCGCCATGACCTTCGAGCTTACGGCGCTCAAGACCACCGATACGGGCACGGTGTCGTTTGTGGAAAACACGGCGATAGTCTGGGTGCCGCTCATCGAGGCGGCGCTTATCCGCAAGCTCCCCAAGCCGGTTAACCTAATCACTGCCGTCGTTGCCCTCGGCGGAGTTGCGCTTCTGACTTTGCGCAAGGGTGCGCTCGGCTTCACGCACGGCGAGGCGCTGTGCATGTGCGCAGCCGTTTTTTACGCCACCGGCATCATCGTGACCGACCGCTTTTCCCACAAGGGCGATGCGCTGCTCATCGGCATAGTCGAGGTCGGCACCATCGGCGTTCTGGGGCTTATCCTCGCACTCATTTTCGAGCAGCCCCGTCTGCCCTCGGGCGGCACGGAGTGGGGCTGTGTGCTCATGCTCGGACTTGTGTGCTCAGCCTTCGGCTTTACATTCCAGCCCGTTGCGCAGTCACACATGGACAGCCAGCGAGCGGGGCTCATGTGCGCCCTCAATCCGGCGTTTGCCTCTATCCTCGGCGTTCTCATCCTGCACGAATCGATGAACATCGAGGGCATCCTCGGCGCAGCGCTCATCCTGTCAAGCTTATTTATTCCGCACTTTTTCTCCACGCACCAAACAGCATACAGGCAGCATCATAAAACAAACAGGCAGCACCGATGATGCTGCCTGTTTGTTTTATGTAGGTTCATTTCTCCTGACGGAGCTTGCGGATCTGAATTTTCTGCTGCCGCTCGGCGATGAACTCCGGCAGCACCTTTTTGCGGAGCGGGTACTCGATGCTCTCAACATTCGTGCGCTTTCTCAGATGGATAGCGTCGAACTTGCACCTTGTGGTGCAGATGCCGCAGCCGAGGCACTTGTTCGGGTCAACGACCGAAGCTCCGCAGCCTAAGCAGCGTGCGGTCTCCTTTTTGAGCTGCTCCTCGGTGAAGGTCTGGCGGTTATCCTTGAAGCTTGCGACATCGACGGTGTGCGGCACCTGTCTGGGCGTGCTGTCGTAATCGGCCTTGATGCCGTCAAAGTCGAGGTTATCCTTATCAAGCGAGCGGTACTCGAGCCTGTCCCTGCCGATGGTGAGGCTCTGCCCCTCCTGCACATAACGGTGGAGCGAGATTGCGCCCTGCTTGCCTGCGGCTATCGCATCAATGGCAAATTTCGGGCCTGTGTATATATCGCCGCCGACAAAAATGTCGGGCTGCTTAGTCTGATAGGTCATGCCGTCTGCCACGGCGTAGCCCTTGGCGTTTTTCTTGAGCGCACCGATATCGAGCTTGCCCCAATCGGCGGTCTGGCCGATGGCGGCGATGACGGCATTGCACTTTACCGTGCCCTTGTCGCATACAAGCTCCGTGACCTTGCCCTTTGCGCCCTTGAGCTCAACGGGCTTGTGCTCGAAGATAAACTTCACGCCCTCGGCCTTGGCCTCCTCGACCTCGGCGGGGTCGGCGGGCATATCCTTTTCCTTTCTGCGGTAGACGACCGTGGTGTCGGCGCCGAGACGCACCGCCGTGCGGGCGACATCCATTGCGACATTGCCGCCGCCGATGACGACGACCTTTTTGCCGAGCTTGAGCTTCTGCCCGTCGTTAACGGCACGCAAAAAGTCGATGCCGCCGTAAACGCCCGAAAGCTCCTCACCCGGGATGCCTAACTTTGCCGACTTCTGTGCGCCGATGCCGAGGTAGAACGCCTCAAAGCCCTGCTTGCGCAGCTCGTCGATGGTGATATCCTTGCCGACCTCAACGCCGCACTTAAACTCAACGCCCAGCTCACGCAGGACATCGATCTCGGCGTCGATGACATTTCTCTCGAGCCTGAATGCCGGAATGCCGTAGCGCAGCATGCCGCCGGGCTGTGCGTTTTTGTCAAACACCGTGACCTTGTAGTCGTCGCAGGCAAGATAGTATGCGCAGCTCAAGCCCGCAGGGCCTGCGCCGATGACGGCGATCTTCTTTCCAAAGTGGTGCAGCTTCTTGGGCACAAAGCGGGTGGCACGGTCAAGCTCCCTGTCGGCGATGAACTTCTTGACCTCGTCGATTGCGACGGCCTTGTCGATGCTGCCTCTTGTACACTCATCCTCGCAGCGACGGTTGCATATGCGGCCGCAGACGGCTGGGAAGGGGTTTTCTTTCTTTATAAGCTCGAGAGCGTCCATGTACTTGCCCTGAGCTGCAAGCTTGATATAGCCCTGCACGGCGATGTGCGCCGGACAAGCCGTCTTGCAGGGAGCGGTGCCGGAGTCGGCGACATACTTTCTGTTCGTGCGGTGTTCGGGATTCCAGCGCTCTTTCGGCCAATCAAGGTCGTCCGGCAGATCCATCTGCTTATACTCGACGGGCGTTTTCGTGCACAGCTTCTGACCCATCTGAATGGCGTTATTTGCGCACTTGTCGGTGCACTGACCGCAGGCAACGCACTTATCCTTGTCGATCTCGGCAACATAGTTGCTCTGCGAAAATGCCGGAGTGTTGTAATACTGCGTAACGCCCAGGGCAAGGCAACTTTCCGGCTGGCAGTTGCAGATGGCAAAGGTGTTGCCGCTCTCAAGCGTCGTTATCTGATGCACGCAGCCGACCTCCTCGACATGGCGCATCATCTCGTACGCTTCCTCCTTGGTGAGCTTTTTGCCCCTGCCGAGACGGATAAACATATCGGCGCAATGCCCCATGAACAGGCAGAAGCTCTCGTCCGGATCGCCTGCGCCCTCGTTCATGAGCTTGCGCACACGGCGGCACTGGCAGGGCAGAGCACACAGGTGGTCGGCGTTTAGCTCGATGTAGTGGCTGACCCTTTCGTTGTCTATCTGCTGTGCCTCGGCGGGAATGGCGGCCTCGACGGGGATGACACGCATGATTCCGGCTCCCATGGGCGTATTCATGGCATGCTCTGTCTGGCTGTCCGTTGCGTGCTGCTCGAATGCGTAGGCTATCTCGGGGTGGGCACGGCAAAACGGCTCGTTTAACAGCAGAAACTCGAACACACCCGGGGTGTACAGCGGCTGAAGATATATCTCCAGGCCTATCTTCGGTACAAGCACCTGCACCAAAAGTCCGATCTCCGTAAGCTCCTGAAGCATCGTGCGAGCTTTGTCCTTGGGCATTCCCGCCCTTCTTGCGATGCCGCCCAGGAAATTCGGCTTCATTGCGCCCTTTATCGCCATGAGCAGCGCTATCTGCTCATCGGTGATCCATTTTTCAAACACCTTGTACTCGGCGCAGTCGGGCGTTATCTTATAATGCCCGTCGCCTATCTTCTCGCAGAGCTTTATAAGATTTTCTCTAACCTCCATCAAATGATCCCTCCTTAATAAATTTGACCGTCCGATGTATATACAAAATATATACATCTGTTACATAGACTATATAATAAATCGTATTAAATCGCAAGGGCGATTAGCAGAAAAATTAACAATTTGTCCGTTGAATCAGAATTTATACGGGGTTAAACTTAATGAGGAAAATAGAAAACAGGAGGTAGTACTATGGCAGTAAAACAGACCGCAGGCAGAAATCAGTTAGGCGGCTTTGCCCCTGAATTTGCACGGCTCAACGACGATGTGCTTTTCGGCGAGGTTTGGAGCCGGGAGGACAAGCTCTCCCTGCGTGACCGCAGCTTGGTAACGGTGGTCGCACTCATGGCGCAGGGGCTTACCGATTCGTCGTTCAAGTATCACCTTTTAAGCGCAAAAAATAACGGCATTACAAAGACCGAGATAGCCGAGATACTCACCCACGCAGCGTTCTACGCAGGCTGGCCGAAGGCGTGGGCGGCCTTCCGCATGGCGACCGAGGTCTGGGCGGGGGATAACGACGGCAGCGCCAGGGCGGAGCACGAAAATTCCATGGTGTTCCCCATCGGCAAGCCCAACGACGGCTTTGCGCAGTATTTCACCGGTAGAAGCTATCTTGCGCCGCTTTCCACCTCGCAGGTCGGCATTTTCAATGTCACCTTTGAGCCGGGCTGCCGCAACAACTGGCATGTCCACCATGCCGATAAGGGCGGCGGACAGATCCTCGTGTGCGTTGCCGGTCGGGGCTATTATCAGGAGTGGGGCAAGCCCGCTCGTGAGCTGCACCCGGGCGATGTCGTGAATATTCCCGCCGGTGTCAAGCACTGGCACGGTGCAGCGCCCGACAGCTGGTTCTCGCACCTGGCGGTAGAGGTCCCGGGCGAGAACGGCTCAAACGAGTGGCTTGAGCCGGTAACGGATGAGGTCTACTCAACTTTAAAGTAAAGGAGCAATTAACATGAAAGCATTAGTCGCATACTTTTCCGCAAGCGGATCGACAGGGCGTGTCGCAAGGACGATCGCCGAGGTCACCGGCGGCGAGCTTTTTGAGATAAAGCCCGAGACCGAGTATAAGCCGGCCGACCTCAACTGGAATGACCCCAAGAGCCGCAGCTCCGTCGAGATGAACGACGAAAAGAGCCGCCCCGCCATCGCAGGCAAGGTCGAGGACATGGCGCAGTACGACACCGTGTTCATCGGCTTCCCTATCTGGTGGTATCAGGCGCCCCGCATAATCGAGACATTTTTGGAGAGCTACGACTTCTCGGGAAAGACCATCATTACCTTTGCCACCTCCGGCGGAAGCCCCCTCGGCAAGACCGAGAGCATCTTAAAGAAGCTCTGCCCGCCGGAAACCAAGTGGCTTCCCGGCAAACGCCTGAGCAGCAGAGAATCCGCCGCCTCGGTGCACAAGTGGATAGCCTCGCTGGGGCTGTGAAACGCAGTTTTTTGCCCCGCAGCAGCCCCCGTGTCACCACGGGGGCGTTTTTCATCATTGTTGCTAAAACAAGCAGTTTACAAGCGCCTGAGACAGTGCTATTCTACCGCTATGAAAGGACGGATGTCATGATGAAAATTGCGCTTTGCCAGATGTCAAACTCGGGGAGCGTCTCCGAAAACCTCAAAAAGAGCATTAAAGCCATCGAGCGGGCTGCCGCCGACGGTGCGCAGCTTATCCTGTTTCCCGAGGTGCAGCTGACGGAGTTTTTCCCGCAGTATCCGGGTCAGGATGTGGCGCATTACAGGGTAGAGCGTGATTCGCCGGTAATCAAGGCGTTTTGCGATGCCGCAAGGGATAATCACATCATGGCAGTGCCGAATGTGTACCTGTGCGAAAACGGCAAGCCCTATGACGCAAGCCTTCTCATAGATTCGGACGGGGAGATACTCGGCGTGCAGAAAATGGTACACATCGCACAGGCCGATAAGTTTTTCGAGCAGGATTACTATACCCCCGCCGACGACGGCTTAAAGGTGTTTGACACCGGGCTCGGCAAGATCGGCATTGTTGTGTGCTTTGACCGCCACTATCCCGAGAGCGTGCGCACCGAGGCACTCATGGGTGCGGATATTATCCTGATCCCCACCGTCAACACCAAGGCAGAGCCCTCGGAGATGTTCGAGTGGGAGCTCAAGGTGCAGGCGTTCCACAGCAGCGTGTTCATCGCCATGTGCAACCGTGTCGGCACGGAGGGCGACATGGACTTTTCCGGCGAATCGATAGTTGTCGACCCGAACGGCGACACCGTCATCAAGGCCGACGACACCGAGCAGATCGTCTATGCCGACCTTGACCTGCCGCAGGCAGCCAATATCCGCCGCAAGCGTCCGTACACCACTTTGCGCCGCCCCGAGCTGTATAAGTAAACCAAAAGACGAGGGAACCTCCCTCGTCTTTTAAAATTTGATGATGTGCGGCTGAACGCCTGTATCGTTGTTTGAAAGCAATGCCACGCAGTCGGGGCTCAGACTTTGAGTGCGTATCCACTCCGGCGAGCGCTCGAACGCCGCATACCTTACTTTTTCAGCTTCAAGCTTTATTGCCTGATGGAGTTTGAGACCGTGAGGTTCAATGAGCTGAAGCGGTATCTGAAGACCATTTCCGACAAGACTCTCAGCACGAATCTCAAGGAGCTGGAGACAGATAAACTGATCGTCGGCGGGAGGCAGTATTTTATGGGATCAGAACGCGACCTTCATAAACAGGGCAACGCAGCACAGGATAACAGCCAGCGGAACATAAAGGTACCGGCCGATGCCATACCACAGGCGGCCGCGGGTCTTCCCGCTGCCGGTATTGATGGCCGAAAGCAGCTCGTCCTTTTTCATTACATAGAACCAGGAAACAGCGCCCAGCGTAGCGCCGATGGGGATGATATAGATGGAAACAAGATCCATCCACGGCCCCCATTGGGAGATGGTCTCCATACCGATGCCGAAGCCAAGGCACAGTACGGCCAGGATGATGAGGGTAGCGGTGCGGCTCAGCCGGGGGAACCGGTTCTGGAGCGATTCCGCCACGGCCTCGAACATGTTTTGCAGCGAGCTGACCCCGGCAAAGATCATGGCGATATACAGGATAACGGCAAACAGCTGACCTAGGGGAATATCCTGCAAAATGGTGGGCAGCGTGACAAACAGCAGGCTGGGTCCCGCGCCTACATCCAGCCCGTAGGAAAAGCAGGCCGGGATGATGACCAGCGCGGCCACCACCGCAGCGATGGTATCAAACAGGGCGGTATGCTGCGCCACTCCCACCACATCCTCCTGCGGAGAGAGATAAGCCCCGTAGACGATCATGCCGCTGCCGGTGACCGAAAGCGAGAAAAACGCCTGCCCCATGGCCCAGATCCAGATCATGGGGTCTGTCAGGGCCTCCCACCGCGGAGTAAACATAAACCGATATCCCTCCGCGGCGCCGGGCAGGAAAAATACCCGTACCGCCAGCACCAGGAAGATGAGGAAAAACAGCGGCATCATGATCTTATTGGTCTTTTCTATGCTGTGGGCCCCCAGAAACAGCGTAAGCAGGGTGCCCACCACTACGATGATGTGATAAGGCACCACCGAATAGGGCTGCGCCGAAAAGGAAGAGAACCAGGCGGCGGCATCGGCGGTCATCAGGGTGCCGGTCAGGGAATCCACCAGCGCTTTCAGTACATAGGTAACAATAACGGCATACCCGATAGCGATGCACAGGGAGCCCACCAGCGGCAGCCAGCCCAGCACACCGCCCACCTTCCCGGCTGTTTCTCCACGGGTGGCCCAGGCATTGCGGTAGGCCCCCAGGGTGCCGGTGGCCGCCCGCCGCCCCATGGCGAATTCCGCCGGAAGGCCGACATAGCTGAAGATAAAGACAAACAGCAGGTAGATCAGCAGAAAAGCCCCGCCGCCATTGCTGCCCAGTTTGTTGGGGAAACCCCATACATTGGCCATTCCTACCGCCGAACCGACCGAGGCCAGAATGAAGCCCCACCGGCTGGCAAAGCTCCGTGTGCTTTTTTGATGCTTCATTTCATTTTCTCCGTTTCCATAAAACAAGCCGTGCCTTGCGGCCGGCTTGCTGCTCCCTGCTATTTTAGTGCTTTATATCGAAAAAGTCAACACAGCCCCGCCCGGTATTCCAAATATCCGCAAAAATATGCTTGACAAATTAAGGAGGACAACACCATGCAGGAATTGCAGATCGGCAGAGTTTACCGTCACTTTAAGGGCGATTATTACCTGGTGGAGGGCCTGGCGCACGATTCGGAAAGCGGCGTGCCCTGTGTCATCTACCGCAAGCTGTACGGGGATGGCGGCCTGTGGGTCCGCCCGCTGGAGATGTTCCTTAGCCGGGTAGACCGGGAAAAATACCCGGAGGTCCGCCAGGAATACCGCTTCCAGCTGCAGGAGATCGCCAGTGTGGCGCATCACGGGGAGTGAGGCTGTCCCATGGAGTGTGAAAAGATCCACTGGGTGCTGTGCCCGGCCTGCTGGGGCAAAACCCGCACCTAGATCCGGGAGGATACCGTACCGGAAAATTTCCCGCTGTTCTGCCCCAAGTGTAAACAGACCTTCCTGGTGGCAGCCCACAGTGGAAAAATAGAATACAGAGCAATCATGCCAGACGCAGAGACGCAGAGCCGAACTTGATCCCATTCCGGGTTTGCTCTGCGTTTTTGCGTCGAAGGAAAGGAGACAGAACCCCTATGAAAGAAATTACCGTACGCCTGCTGCTGGCTGCGGCAGTGCTTATGCATGATATCCCGGCACGGAGGGCGACATGGACTTTTCCGGCGAATCGATAGTTGTCGACCCGAACGGCGACACCGTCATCAAGGCCGACGACACCGAGCAGATCGTCTATGCCGACCTTGACCTGCCGCAGGCAGCCAATATCCGCCGCAAGCGTCCGTACACCACTTTGCGCCGCCCCGAGCTGTATAAGTAAACCAAAAGACGAGGGAACCTCCCTCGTCTTTTAAAATTTGATGATGTGCGGCTGAATGCCTGTATCGTTGCTTGCAAGCAATGCCGCGCAGACGGGGCTCAGACTTTGAGTGTGTATCCACTCCGGCGAGCACTTCTGCGCTGCATACCTTACTTTTTCAGCTTCAAGCCGTCCCGGAACGCCTCGCCCACACGCTCGTTGACCTTGTAATAGCCGTGGCGCAGTGCATTCAAATCAGAACGAAGGCTACAACTCGTGATCTGTCGTACTGACGCCGCGATACGCAGGCTGGAAAACATGCCGAGTATGTGATATAATAAAGCTGACAAATCGCAATTTGTGAAGGAGTGAAACTGTCTTTATGAAGGATATCAAAGCCACTTGTAAGATCGCATTAGTACAGGCAGAGCCTGTTATGTTCAACAAAAGTGCATCGCTTAAAAAGGTACTTCAATATATTCGTGAAGCTGCAAGTCAAAAACCGGATCTGATCGTTTTTCCGGAGCTGTTTATTCCGGGATATCCTGTTGGAATGAATTTCGGCTTTAGCATGGGAAAACGAAGCGAGGAGGGTCGAAAAGACTGGAAACGATACTACGATGCCTCCGTTGTTGCCGGAGAGACGGAGTTTCAACAACTCGCAGAGGCAGCCGAAAAAGCCGGTGCGTATATCAGCCTCGGATTTTCCGAGCGGGACGCCGTCAGCGGAACGCTCTACAACAGCAATGTCATTTTTGAACCGAATGGGGCGTATAAGGTACACAGAAAGCTGAAGCCGACAGGCTCTGAGCGTGTTGTGTGGGGAGATGCGAATAAGGATTATTTCCCTGTTACCGAAACGCCGTGGGGACCGATCGGCAGCATGATCTGTTGGGAAAGCTATATGCCGCTTGCTCGGGTAGCGCTCTATCAAAAGGGGATCACCATTTACATTTCGCCAAATACCAATGACAATCCGGAATGGCAAGCCACCATTCAGCACATTGCAATCGAGGGGAAATGCTTCTTTGTAAACGCTGATATGATCATCAGACGCAGCTCATATCCTTCCGACTTGTGTGAGAAAAATATCGTATCGGAACTTCCGGAATTTGTGTGCAGAGGCGGAAGCTGCATCATTGATCCGTATGGTCATTATTTGACAAAGCCGGTCTGGGATGAAGAAACCATCATCTATGCAGAGCTCGATATGAGCCTGCCTGCCGCCTGCAAGATGGAGCATGATGCGATCGGGCATTATGCTCGTCCGGATATCCTTGAACTGAAAGTCAACGAAAAATAATAGTCGGTTGTATCATCAACTTCCGGTTTTCCTGCTTACGGCAGCCTTTCAACAGGCTGCCGTATTTGCTTTTCGGAAGATTTTCATTTGCACATTTGTCATGATGAGCATCTGCTGTTTCGCCGCAAAGCAGAGAAACGAATTGTTGAGCTGTCCCTTGGCAAGGAGCTGCCGGAGGATACGCTGGGGCTGCGTGGAACGGAACCGTTGGATGTGGTCAATTTCAAATGTGATCCGATCCTTATCGGTTCTTTGCGTGGCGAACCGGGGATTTTCCCGGCTTATCATATGAACAAGGAGCAGTGGCTCACCGCTGCATTGGATGGCAGTGTGTCGGATGAGCAAATCAAAATGCTGCTGGACATGAGCTATGAAGCCACGGCATCAAAGAAGTAAAAAGGCATGGTATAATATATTTAAGTGAGGCTGACAAATCGGAAGTTGGAGGGATAGATTTCTATGATTATCAGATATGCAGAAGAGAAAAATTTTATAGAATTGCGACAGTTTTATGACGGTATGTGTAAAGTTTTGAGCGAAAAAGATTTTCTGCCGGAGGGAGATAAAGGTGGTTTCCCTCCAGATGAAATGATCAAAGATGCAATCAAAGAGAGAAATCAGTTTATCGGTATTGAAGATGGTCGAATTGTTGCGGCGTATATTATGAATCATGATCGTGATGAGGCGTATCACGCAGTTAAATGGCTTATTGATGCAAATGATAACGAGACAGTAGTTCTTCATGCCTTGCGTGTCCTTCCGGAATATGGAGGTCGTGGATACTCGAAGCAGTTAGTTCAACACGCAATAGACACAGCAAGGGAAAGAAACCTTAAATCAATTCGTCTTGATTGCATAGAGGGAAATGATATTCCACAGAAAATGTATATGTCGTTTGGATTTAAGTATGTGGATACGGTTGAAATCACATATGTTGATATTGGGGTACCGAGGAAGTTCCTCTTATATGAGTTTGTACTCTAATCAAGACATAATAACAGTTATATCTTGAACATTGTACAAACAAATTCCCGTTTGTCTGCCTACCAAGCGGCTCGTTCCAAATGGATCGAGCCGCTTTTGCTTACATCATCCTCTGCCCCTGTGTCTGCTCCGGGAAGGGCGGGTCCAAGCGCCGCAGCAGGCCGAACTCCGTTTTTGTCACGCAGTCGTTTTCCATGCAGTCCTGACCGTATTTCTCAAAATCCATGTAGCCGTCCAGCTCATAGATGGCCTCATCATCCAGCCCCAGCGTTTCCTGCAATCGCTGCTGCCCGTAACCATAGGCATCCTCCGTGATGCGCTGGTAGTTGTCCAGATCTCGCAGGAGCTCACAGGCTCCGCGCAGCGTATCCGGCCGCTCGGCCTCCAGCACGGCAGCGTAGGTCAGGAGCATCCCGTCCTGCTGCCAGATGTCCTCCAAGGCTTCGGCAAAATCGTTGTAATCCTCCACGGCGGGGCAATCCGTATCGCGGATCAGCTCACCGATGTAAGGCACCTTGAAGCGAATATCACAGAGCATGGCATCCGCGAAAACATCAATATCGAGGTAATCCTTCACCGCGTCGAGGTATTCCTCATCAGCGGGGAGGACGAGGGTGTAGTCCGGCTTTCCATCGACGCGCAGCGTCATGCGGAGCATTTCATCCCTGCTCTCATCCCGCCAAGGCTCTGCCGGCGAAAGATAGCTGCGGTCGATCCCCATATCCGGCGTCAGCAAGCTGCGGGCGTTGGGGACAAAGGCACTGTACCGGGCATAGTTGTAGCCCTGTGGGTCAACAAGGAATCCGTCCGTTCCCTCTGCGTCGAGGATGAGCAGGCAGTGCCTGGCATCATCGTGCCGGATGGCATTTTTGTTCTCTGCGATGAAATCATAATCCGCCAGCAGAGCACGGCTGAACTGCCGAAACCGTTGGGCGGGCAGCTCGATGACCTTATCCACGACACAGGCTTCCCACTCGGACTCGGACTGTTTCCGTTTCAGTTCCGTCTGAATGATCATCGTGAAAGCCCTCCCAGCACCATGTGGTTGCTTTGACCGCCGTTCATCACTTCCTCCATGCTGTAATAGCCCTTATAGGCGATGTAGCCCCGGTCGGTGAACATCCCGTCCTCCTCATTCATGCGCTCCGTGCCGTACTTTTCATAGTCATAAAAAGCGTCGAGATTTTCGTCGTAATCGAAACGCCCGGACTGACGAATCATGTACTTGCCGTATTCCTCCGGCGTATGCGCACCGGGGGCGAAGTCAAAGAGGTCGAGGTTTTCCGCAAGGTTTTTGATCTGTGCCGCAGACTTTGGCTCTGCCAGCATGACCACGGCGCCCAGCTTTTCCATATCCGCTTTTGACAACCCATCCGTTGCCGCTGCCAGTTCGTTGAGGTCGGAGAGGGTTTCGTACTCCATATCCAACAGGACATCCACCTCGTTGGGAAGCTGGCTGTCCTCCAGCCGCAGGCGGACATCGGCGGGATCTGTGATGCCCCCGCGAAGGAGGGCGCGGTCGATCTCCTCCTGGACCATGGGGAGGAACAGCCATGTGATATGCTCTGTATCCTCCGGCTCGGCTTTAGAGGTCACCGCAACGGTGATGACATTCGGCTTGTAGTAATAGCAGGGGAAGAACCGGCCATCGTAGACCTGCTCTAATTTCATACCGTTGTCGTAGACCACACCGTAGGGCGTCACCGTGCCGCTGCCGCTTTCGATGAGCTGCCGTGCGGTTCCCTTGTCGTCCAGCGCGTTCAGTTCATCCACACTTGCGCTGCCGCCGTGCAGGTTCATGTAATGGTCGCGGCCGATGGCGGCGAGGTCGGAAAAGTCAGTGATGACCGTGGCCTGCTGGCAGCAGAAGGTCAGGTTGATGAGATCCTTCAGTTCGAACAGCTCCAGCTTGTGGGCCATCGCCTGAAACTGTGCGGCCTCGCCGGTGTCGAAGCTGTCCAGCCGCTTGGCGAGGTAGTTCAGCTCCTCCGCATTGACCGTGAGCATTTCCACTCGCTTGAGAACAGTGTAGAAGCTGTTAATCTTCTCCACCTTGCAGTCCGCCTTGACCGCGTCGCCGATCTCCAACGCCTCCAGCAGCTCCATGCAGTGTGCGTACTGGTCATGCGGAATGGGGAACGGGATAGTCGCCACGCCGTATTCCGGGTGGTTGGGGTTACTGAGAACCGCTTGAATCATCATTTGCGTCTCCTTTCTATTTCTTCCATATCTGTGCGCAGACAAGTGCCATCCCGGTGCCAGCAGATGATGCCGTGGGCGGGATACGGGCATCCACGGCATCGCTCGTTTTCGATGCAAAACACCGGTTCCGGTGACCTCTGCTGATAGGGCGCTGGCTGCCGCTCGTCGATCCGCCGCGCCAGCGGTCTTGTTGGTTTTCGCATATTGCTCCTCTCCGGGCTTCCGCCCTTGATCTGTCCTGAAAATGCAAAAAGAGCGCCGGTTGATGGTTCTACGAAACCAACAAACCGACGCTCTCGTTTTTCTATATGTTGTTTTTAAGATGCGAACCGCTTGGGGTCAATACTCCCTAAAATCTCCAAAATCCGCCGGAAACGCTCGGTTCGCATCCATATAAATCTCCTCAAAAAGTTGCAAAAAAGCTGTGAAATATGAAATTTCACAGCTTTTCTTGGTGGACCTGAAGGGATTCGAACCCTCGACCTCTCGGATGCGAACCGAACGCTCTCCCAGCTGAGCTACAAGCCCGAATATGAAATTGTATGGTTGCGGTATGTCAGGCTTGCTCTCCCAGCTGAGCTACAAGCCCGTATTCACTTGCGTACCCTGTTATTATACACATTTCCCGCAAAAAAGCAAGAGGAATTTCTGCGCCAGCCGCATCATTAGCTAATCAAAATGCAGATATCAATTTTATGTATTTTACTTATGTTTATTTTGTGATATACTATTTTCTGTTGCGCGTTTGCGCTGCCTGTGACGATTTCAACACAACACCTTAATTATATCAGGAGGGCTTCCGCTATGAGCAGAACTTTGGGTACCGTGGTCCGGGGCGTGCGCGCCCCCATCTTCCGCGAGGGCGACAGCGTGGTGGACATCACCGTCAGCACCGTGCTGAATGCGCTGGCTGAAAACAACATCACCGCCCGTGACGGCGACGTGGTGGCCGTGACCGAGTCCGTGGTGGCCCGCTGCCAGGGCAACTACGCCACCTGTGAGCAGATCGCCGAGGACGTGCGCGCCAGGACCGGCGGCAAGACCGTGGGCGTGGCATTCCCCATCCTCAGCCGCAACCGCTTCTCCCTGCTGCTGCGTGGCATCGCCATGGGCGCGGAGAAGGTCGTTCTGCTGCTGAGCTATCCCTCCGACGAGGTGGGCAACCACCTGGTGAGCCTGGACCAGCTGGACGAGGCCGGCATCGACCCGTGGCACGATGTGCTGTCGCTGGAGCAGTTCCGCGCGGCCTTCGGTGAGGTGGTGCATCCCTTCACCGGCGTGGACTATGTGGCCTATTACAAGTCCATCATCGAGGAGGCCGGCGCCCAGGCGGAGATCGTGTTCGCCAACCGCGTCACCGCCATCCTGCCCTACACCGACACGGTGATCACCTGCGACATCCACAGCCGCCAGCGCAGCAAGCGTCTGCTGACCGCCGCCGGTGCCAAGGTGGTGCTGGGTCTGGACGACCTGCTGACCGCACCCGTGGACGGCAGCGGCTACAACGCCCAGTACGGCCTGCTGGGCAGCAACAAGGCGGACGACGACCGCGTGAAGCTGTTTCCCCGCGACGCCAAGGCGGTGGCGGAGGCCATCGGCAAGGCGATGAGCGACGCCACCGGCAAGCGGGTGGAGGCCATGGTCTACGGCGACGGCGCGTTTAAGGATCCCGCCGGGAAGATCTGGGAGCTGGCTGACCCCGTGGTGGCTCCCGGCTATACCAGCGGTCTGGTGGGCACGCCCAACGAGCTGAAGCTGAAGTATCTGGCGGACAAGGAGTTCGCCGACCTCAGCGGCGAGGAGCTGAAGAACGCCATCTCCGAGAAGATCAAGGCCAAGGACGCCAAGAAGTCTCTGGTGGGCAACATGGTGTCCGAGGGCACCACGCCCCGGAACCTCACCGACCTGATCGGCTCTCTGTGCGACCTGACCAGCGGCTCCGGTGACAAGGGCACGCCCATCGTCTACATTCAGGGCTATTTCGACAACTACACCAACGAGTAAAACGCAGCAGCCCCCGGCGAAGCCGGGGGCTGCTCTTATGCGTATGCGGTGGTGAAAACAGAGGCGGCGCACTACGTCGCCTCTGTTGCTTTAGCCATATACCACTTCGCCGGTGGCTTTACCGAAGCCGTCGTACACGTCCTCATACGCCTCGTCGTCATAGCATTTTTCCGGGCTATCGTAGGTGCCGTCCACCGGCTCCTCGAATTCCAGTGCATCGAGGAAGGCCTTTGTCTCCACGGCGAAGTCGGGGACACTGAGGGAAAGGGAGACGGTTTTTCCGTTGGTGTTCATGCGTATCTCAATGTCAAGGTTGGTGCTGCTGTACATATCGTCGCGCAGGGGGTCGATGGGTGCGCGGCTGTTGGCGGCGTCCGCCAGCGCATGGGACACCAGATCCTGCGCCTGCTGGCGGGTCAGATCCGCAAACGCGCCGGTCTCGTACTGGCTGACGTAGCCGCCCACCACGTTGCTCACGCCGCCATATTTCCGCAGGGCATCCAGACCCATAAGGGATTCCCGGCAGTCGGTGCGGCTCACCAGCTGGGTCAGCAGCCGGTGGATATCGGAGCCGTTGACGATCGATACCCTCCACTCACGACACAGACTCGTGCCGTTCCGCAGCTGGTAGTCCACACGCACATAGCGGGTGATCGGGCCGCCCTCCGTATACAGGTAGGTTTGGTTCTCCAGCCTTTCGCCTGTCTCATCGTACTGCTCCAGAATGGCGCGGTGGAGGGAGATCACGCTCTCCACCGCTGCGGGATCATCGGCGGTGAAATCCGCATAGCTGGCGCTGAAGCGGACGGAGGTCACATCCTCCGCGTCCGGGACGCGGTGCTGATAGCCGGTGATGTCCAGCTTCACGCACACCGTCACCGCCGCCAGCACCAGCACCATGGCCGCCGTCTCCAGCCACCAGCGCTTGTTGAAGATGCGGAACTTCTTTTGCAGCAGCATCTGGGCGGCGAAGAAGCAGATCACGCCCATGACCAGCTGGCAGATCAGCAGGCAGGCGAAGCCGCCATCGATAAAGGCGGTATAGCGCAGGAACAGACCCAATCCCAGACCGCCGCACAGTCCGATACTCCACCGGGCGATGGGGCGCAGCCACCGGAAGGACATAGCGTCGCCGGTCGTCTCGCTGGGGCGCTTTTTATACAGCCACCACACCAGCACCAGCAGTGCGATGCCCACCGCGGCGTAGATGATACAGGTGGAGAAGGCGGAGGCCGGCAGCTGGACGCGTTGATAGCTTTGGGTGCCGATGGGCTCGCGGAACTGCACTTCGATGGGCTGGGCGCCGCCGTTGGCCACGGCATCCCAGATCCGACCCACCGGTGTCAGCCAGGTGATGAACTCCGGAATGTCGCTGTTGCTGTAGCCGAAGTAAAACATCTGCGTCATCGTGCTTATCACCGCGTACAGAAGGAGGGCGATGACGTTCATCGCGCCGTAGAGCACCGGCACCGCCAGCAGCCATCCCGTGACCATGGCGCACAGGGAGCCGAGCGCGAAGAAGAACAGCGCCATCAGCTCCGTCAGCAGCAGCCACGTGCCCAGCGCCGCCCAGTCCACGTAGGAGAAGCCGGCGCTGCACAGAGCGGTCAGCAGGAAGATCAGCACGTTCCCCGCCGTCAGCGCTCCCAGCGCAGAGAGGACGTGGGAGAAAAATGCCTGTGTCCGTGTCACCGGCAGGGCGTGCATCAGCCCCACGGTGCGGCCGGACATCAGGTACGACCACACCGCCATGGCTGCAAAGCAGCCGAACAGCAGGGACATGACCACGGAGGCGGGTATGGACTGGATGATGACGTTGTGCTGCCGCAGCTGCAGCACGGTCATGATGCCCTCCGCCACGCCGTCGCACTCCCGGCTCGCCGACAGTATCTGCATGGGAAGGATCACCACCCACACGGCCACATACAAAAACAGCAGCGGCCAGTAGCGCTTTATATCGCTGCGCAGCAGCGCAGCGTTACAGAAGGATGTCTTTCGCGGCATAATCCACACCTCCCAGCTCGTAAATGAATATCTCCTCCAGCGTCAGCGGGATGGATTCCAGCAGCACCGGCTCGGTGATCTGCATCCGGCGCAGGATCTCCTGGCTGCTGCCCCGGACGATATAGGTGTACACCCGTCCCACGTGGCTGCGGTGCAGGATGTTCAGCTCCGCCGGCAGCGGCGGCTCGGTAACGCCCTGATAGGCCACCTGCAGCTTCACCGTGTTGTCCTGCAGATCGCTGAGACTGCGCTCCAGCAGCACCTTACCATGGTTCAGGATGCCCACATGGTCGCACACGTCCTCCAGCTCCCGCAGGTTGTGGCTGGAGACCAGCACCGTCGTGCCGCGCTCCGCCACGTCGCCCAGAAGCAGCGACCACACCTGCCGCCGCATCACCGGGTCAAGGCCATCCACCGGCTCGTCCAGAATGAGGTACTCCGGCATACAGCACACCATCAGCCAAAAGGCCGCCTGCTTCTGCATACCCTTGCTCATCCGCCGCAGCATCATTTTCTCATCCAGCGGAAAGACCTGCTTCAGCTTCTCGTACCGCTCCCAGCTGAAATCGGGGTAGATACCGGCGAGGAATTTCGCCATCTCCCGGATGCCCGACTGCGGGAAGTAGTACCAGTCGTCGCCGATGACGGCCATGCGACTCTTCACGGCGGTGTTCTCATATACCGGCTGACCGTCCACCAGCACGTCGCCGCTGTCCTGCCGGTAGATGCCCGCCAGATGGCGGATGATGGTGGATTTCCCCGCGCCGTTGGGCCCTACCAGACCGTACACCGCGCCGTGGGGCACCGTCATGGTCAGGTCGTCCAGCGCCCGGAAGCCGTCAAAGGTCTTGACGACGTTTTTTACCTCGATCATTTGCCCTCTCCTCCTTCCCAAAGTGCCAGCAGCTGCTCCCGGGTATAGCCCAGGCTCTTCAGCTCCTCCAGCAGCGGGACCAGCCGCCCCGTCAGTTCAGCGATGCGCCGCAGATGCTCGCCGTCCCCGGCGGAGACAAAGCTCCCTCTGCCCGTCACAGAGTAGATGTACCCCTCCGCCTCCAGTTCCGCGTAAGCCCGCTGGATGGTGTTGGGGTTGATGGCCAGCTGCGTAGCCAGAGAGCGCACGGAGGGCAGCTTTTCGTCCGGCTCCAGCAGCCCCGTCAGCATCATGCGCCGCAGGCTGTCCTTCACCTGCTGGTACAGGGGACGGCTGTCCCGGTAATCCAGCACGATCATATCGCACACGCTCCTTTCCGTATCAAGTGTACTATGCGTGTTAGTACAGTTAGCATATCACGATGTTCTCCCTCCTGTCAAGGGAAAATTTTTCTTTTCATCCCCGGGGTTTCGTAGTATAATGGCTCCAAATTCTTTTCCCGAAGGGGGCATTTCTATGCGTATCACGGTAAAAGTCGGCACCTCTACTCTGGCCCACGCCACCGGACGGCTGAATATCCAGCGGATGGAGGGCCTGTGCAAGGTCCTGAGCGACCTGAAAAACGCCGGGCACGAGATCATTCTCGTCTCCTCCGGCGCCATCGGCATGGGCGTGGGCAAGCTGAACCTGCCGGGACGACCTAAGGATATGCCCACGAAGCAGGCGGCCGCCGCCGTGGGTCAGTGCGAACTGATGTACACCTACGACAAGCTGTTCAATGAGTACAACCACACAGTGGCACAGGTGCTGCTCACCGGTGAAGATGTAAAGAACGAGCAGCGCAGCCGTAATATGCGGAACACCATTTTCCGGCTGCTGGAGCTGGGCGCGCTGCCTGTCATCAACGAAAATGACACCGTAGCCACCGACGAGGTGGGCGTGGAGAACACCATCGGCGAGAACGACACGCTTTCCGCCATCGTGGCGGCGGCGGTACACGCCGACCTGCTGATCCTGCTCAGTGATATCGACGGCCTATATGACGGCGATCCCCACAGGGATCCCGCCGCGAAGCTTATCCCCGTGGTGCCGTCCATCGACGCGCACATTCTCGCTCTGGGCGGCGGCAGCGGCAGCGGCCTGGGCACAGGCGGCATGGCCACCAAGCTGAAGGCTGCGCAAATCGTCACCGAGGTCGGCTGCCAGATGGTCATCGCCAATGGCAGCAAGCCCGCCCTGCTGTACGACATCGTGGGCGGAAAGCCTGTGGGCACCCGATTTCTGGCAAAGGAGAAGTGAGCCATGACCACTATCGATATTCTGAAAAAGACCCGCGCCGCCCGGGGCGGACTGGCCGTCCTGGACGAGGCAGGCAAAAACGCCCTGCTGCTGTCCATGGCCGACAGTCTTCTGTCCCATGAGGGCGCTATTCTGGCGGAAAATGAAGCCGACATGAGCGATGCCCGGGGGCATATCTCCGATGTGATGCTGGACCGGCTGCGGCTGGACCATGACCGACTGGCGGGCATGGCCGACGGCGTGCGGGCCATTGCCGCCCTGCCGGACCACACCGGCCGTGTGCTGTCCGAGGTACGCCGCCCCAACGGCCTGGTCATCCAGAAGGTACAGGTCCCTCTGGGGCTGGTGTCCATTATCTATGAGAGCCGCCCCAACGTTACCTCAGATGCGGCGGCCCTGGCGCTGAAATCCGGCAATGTCTGCGTACTCCGCAGCGGCAGGGAGGCCTACCGTACCGCCCGCGCCATCGTGCAGGCACTGAAGGCCGGCATCGCCGCCGAGGGCGGCGACCCGGACATCCTGAACATCGTGGACGACACCACCCACCAGTCTGCCGCGGACATCATGACCGCCAAGGGTCTGGTGGACCTGCTGATCCCCCGGGGCGGCGCGGGACTGATCCGGGCCTGCGTAGCCGGCGCCACCGTGCCCTGCATTGAGACGGGTACCGGTATCTGCCATGTGTATGTGGACGAGAGCGCCGATTTGAGCAAGGCCCTGAACATTGTGGAAAACGCCAAGGCCAGCCGTCCCTCCGTGTGCAACGCCGAAGAGGTGCTGCTGGTACACAGCGCGGTGGCGGCGGAATTCCTGCCCCGGCTGAAAAAGCGCTTGGTGGATGACCGAGCCGCCGCAGGCAAGGTCCCCGTGGAGCTGCGGCTGGACGAGCGCGCCGCGGCGGTCATTCCCGGTACCCCCGCCGGCGGGCAGGACTTCGACACCGAATTTCTGGACTATATCCTGGCCGTAAAGCTTGTGGACAGCGTGGACGAGGCCATCGCTCACATTGCCGCCCACTCCACCGGCCACAGCGAGGCCATCGTCACCGAAGACAGCGCCCACGCCGAGGCCTTTGTCAACGGGGTGGACAGCGCCGCCGTGTATGTCAATGCCTCCACCCGCTTTACCGACGGCGGCGAGTTCGGGCTGGGCTGCGAGATGGGCATCTCCACCCAGAAGCTCCACGCCCGGGGCCCCATGGGTCTGGACGAGCTGGCCACGTATAAATACGTCATCCGCGGCAACGGACAGATCAGATAAAGCAAAAAGAGACGGCATCCGCCGTCTCTTTTCATATTTCCACGATCTCTGCGCCCAGGGCCGCGGCGTCCGCCCGGTCGTGGGTGACGCACAGCACCGCCGCGCCGTTCCGGTGCCGCAGAAGATACTGCGCCGTCCGGTCCCGGGCCGCGCCGTCCAGGCCCTTAAAGGGTTCATCCAGCAGCAGCAGCTCCGGCACATAACATACCGCCCGGGCAATGGACACCCGCCGCCGCTGTCCGCCGGACAGTTCCGCCGCCCGCTGGTCCAGGCAGTCCGCCAATCCCAGCTCCCGCAGGTGCGCCTCGATATCCGGCCGGGACATGGCCCGGCCCGTGACCAGACGCACGTTCTCCACGGCATCCAGCTGCGGGCACAGACGGTCCTCCTGAAACACGAAACCCAATCGCTCCGGCACGCCGGTGACGGTGCCGCTGTCCGGCATCTCCAACCCGGCGATACAGCGCAGGAGTGTGGTCTTGCCGCGGCCGGAGGGGGCCATCAGACACACCACCGCCCCGCCCGGGAGGGTCAGGCTCACGTCCTCCAGCACGACCTTGTCGCCGAAGCGCTTGTACAGATGTGCCGCGTTCATGCGCCGCACCCCCTTTCCAGCCGACGGAAGCCCCGCCGCAGCAGGGCCAGCACCAGTCTCTCAAACAGGGCGCTCAGCGCCACGATCACTGCGGTCCAGGCCAGCAGGTCGGCGGTCTGGAGGTAGATCTTCGCGTCGTACAGTCTCTCGCCCAGGGAGCCGGCCACCACACCGATGACCTCGGCCGCTACGCCTGCCTTCCAGCTCATGCCCAGAGCCGCGGCGCAGCCCGCCAGCAGGAACGGCTCCACCGCCGGCAGCAGGATGCTGTGCAGCTGCCGCCGCCAGGGCACCCGGAAGGCCCGGGCCATTTCCAAAAGCTGGCTATCCGCACTGCGGAGGCCCGCCAGCACGTTGGTGTACAGAATGGGGAAGACCATCAGGAATGAGATGAACAGCGGCAGCGCCGATGTCCGCATCCAGATCAGTGCCAGGATGATGAACGACGCCACCGGCACCGCCTTGATGGCCAGCACATAGGGCCGCAGCAGCACCTCCACCACCGGCCAGCGTCCCGCCGCCAGCGCCAGCACAAAGGCCAGCACCAGTGCCAGGGCAAAGCCGCCGGCGATACGGCAAAAGCTGAACGCCACCGCCCGCCGGAAGGTCGACGTCACCGCCAGGGCACAAAGCCGCCCTAGCACCGTTACCGGTCCCGGCAGCAGCAGTGCCGAGCCCACGGCCCAGGAGGCCGCCTGCCAGACCGACAGGGCCAGCACCACCGCGCCGGCACGCTGCCAGGTCTTTATTTTTTTGTCCGCGGGTGCGCTCATGCGCCCATCCAGTAGAAGCCGTCACCGGGCATGGCGCCGCCCACGGCCTCCGTCTTCAGGTCATACAGTGTTTGCAGATAGCCGCCCACGGCGACCTTCATATCCACGCCGGTAATACATACCAGGTTGCACTGGGGCAGCGCCTTCTCTGCCACGGCGGCCTTGACGATGCCATATTTCTCCACCAGCACAGCGGCCTCGGCCGGGTGCTCATTGGCGTAGTCCGTGCTGGCGGCGTAGTCCTCCAAAAAGGCCGCCAGCGCCGCAGGATGCTCATCAGCAAATGCCTTGCGGGCCACCAGTACCGAAGTGATCAGGCGGCTGCCGTTGTCCAGCGCATCCCATTCGGCGCTCATATCCAGCGCCACACGCAGGCCCTCCACCTGGCTCTGCGCCACGGTGACGAAGGGCTGGGGCAGCATGGCCACGGCGTTGTCCTGCTCTGCCATCAGGGCCACGATCTCCGTGGGCTCGCTCTTCCACTCCACCTGTACGTCCTCACCCAGAGTCAGCCCGTGCTGCGAGAGCAGATAGGTCAACGCGTACTCCGGGGTAGCGCCCTTGCCGGTGGCGTAGATGGTCTTTCCGTTCAGAGAGGCAATGTCCGTCACCGTCTCGCCGCCCTTTTCCACGATATACAGCACACCCAGCGTGCCGGCGGCCAGCAGCACCACGCCGCCCTCCGTCTGGTTATACAGAATGGCCGCCACGTTGGCCGGCACCGCCAGCACATCCAGCTCGCCCTGCACCAGCTGGGGCGTCAGCTCATTGGCGCTGGCCGCGATGGTGTACGTATACGCGTTCTGGCCCAGGCCGTTGTCCGCATCGTCAAACAGCTTTACCATGCCCATGGAGGTAGGGCCCTTCAGCCCGCCCAACCGCACAGTGACCGGCTGGACGGCGGATTTGTCGCCATCCTCAATGGGCATAGGCGTTTTCGGCGTTACGCAGGCGCACAGCGTCAATGCCAGCGCCAGCGCCAGCAGCAGGGATATCATTTTTTTCATGTTGTTTTCTCCTTTCCGTGATACGGTCTCTTATACAAAGCTGTCGTGCAGCATGCCTATCTGTCTTCTATCGGTGTGATCACGTTGGAGTACAGCGTCTTGGCACTGACACCCTCCAGCCTCCCGATCTTCCCGCTGAGGGCGGAGATCGCGTCCTGCGGCGCATCCAGCACCACGGAGATGATGTTCACGCCCCGGGCGCGGTAGGGCACGCCCATCCGCCCAATGATATATGCGCCGTACTGATGCAGCAGCGCGTTCAGCTCCGCCACTGCGTCCTCATTTTCTACGATGACCGCAATGACCGCCACCCGTGTTTCCATAGCAAAACCTCCCGTCGTAAGATCCGCGGCTAAATAAAAAAGCCGCGCCGCCACCGCGACACGACCACAGCGCCCGCTTCGCGGGCGCAGAACCTATGGCGCATCTTCCGTCTCAAGCGTACTTTCGACGTCAGCAGCGTGTTTATTGTACGGCAAACGCCTGCTCTTGTCAAGCTGATCCCGCCGGCGGACTGTTTCAGACAGCCGCCGGTATATAATAAATATAGGAGAGAAGGGCGGGACCGTGGGGTAAGAACGGCCCCGCCCGGGGGAAGCGGTTTAATGCTTTTCGCTGGCGCGGCGGGCGGGCTTCTCCGCACAGCGGACGCCGGGCAGCAGCGTCAGCAGCTGGGCGGCAAGGCCAAATACGGCGGCGGGCAGCAGCCAGCTCAGGCCAAGATCATACAGCGGCAGGGCCTCCACCAGCGGCAGCTTCACACCGCAGGTGTGCAGGGTGCACAGCACGCTGGTCAGCAGTGCGCCCAGCGCGGCGCCCCGGCTGACAAAGTCGTGGACCTTGGGTATGATGAGGGAGACGCAAATAAGCACCAGCGTGGGGGGATATACTATATCCAGCACCGGCGCGGCCACGGCCACGATACGGTCCAGGCCCAGGTTGGACACCACGGCGCTGAACACGCAGATGACCGTCACGAACACCTTGTAGCTGATCTTCCCGCGACACAGCTCCGTGAAATACGCCGCGGCGGAGCTGGTCAGGGCGATGGCCGTGGTGACGCAGGCCAGGCCCACCACCACTCCGAAGATCACCATGCCGGTCTTGCCCATCAACGCCTCTATGATGGCCATGATGAGGGCCGCGCGGCCGATGGAGGACGTGTACTGTGCGGACACGGTGGCGCCCAGATAGGCCAGACCCATATACACCGCCAGCAGCAGCACGCCCGCCAGCAGCGCGGCGCCGCCCACCACGCGAAGCTGGCTCTGGCCCCGCTGATAGCCCTTGGCGGTGACGCTTTGCAGCACGATGATGCCGAAGGGCAGGGCCGCCAGCGCGTCCATGGTCTGGTAGCCGGCCTTGATGCCGGTGACGGCCACGTTGTCGATCTGCGCCAGGGGCGCGATATCGCCCAGCGGCGTGATCACACCCTTGATAATAATGGCGAACAGGCCCACCAGCAGCAGCGGCGTGAGCACCTTGCCTACAATGTCCACCACGGCGGACTCCTTGATGCACAGAGCCAGGATCACCGCGAAGAACACCACGGAGAACACCACCGGCGATACGCCGGACAGGTTGGGCGCGATGGCCATCTCATAGGTGCTGGCGCTGGTGCGGGGGATGGCCACCATGGGGCCGATACACAGAATGATGGCGCACATGAGGATCTCGGCGGGGACTTTGCCCGCCCGTTCCAGTACCTTCTCGCTGCTGCCCACGCGGAGCAGGGCGAACATACCCATCATCGCCAGACCGATATCCGCAATGAAATAGGTGGAAAAGCCCGCCAGCCACTGGCTGCCGGCCTCCATGCCCAAAAAGGGCGGGAAGATCACGTTGCCCGCGCCGAAAAACATGGAAAACAGCGCAAAGCCCACGACAACGATATCTGCCGCGGTGTTTTTCCTCTGTCCGATCATTCTGATTTCTCCATTTCTCTTCTCTTGTTCCCACGCCGCCGACTGCGGCGCGCCGGTGCAGGCTCACGCTTTAAAGCGCGTTGCATCCTGTGCATATAGCGTATCATGCTTTTCATCATTACGGAAATGACGCTTATCGAACGGCACATGAAAAATTTTGATGGCGTATAAAAACGTTTACCGCATTTTCCAAATCGTTGGTGGAAAGTTTACGTTTATGGCATTGAACGGCGACAGCTCTTGTGATATAGTTAAAAATAATCGTTGCAATTTTGTCCAATTTGTACAGAAAGCGAGGCCCCTATGGATGACAAACGGCTGCGGGCGCTGCTGACGGCAGTGCAGTGCGGCAGCTTTGGAAAGGCGACGGCGCAGCTGGGCTACACCCAGTCCGCCATGACGCACATGGTGAACAAGCTGGAGGCCGAGCTGGGCTGTACCCTGCTCACCCGCAGCAGCCACGGCGTCCGGCTCTCGGAGGAGGGTGAGCACCTGCTGCCCTATATACAGGACTATCTGCGCGCCAGTGAGACCCTGCGGCGGGAGGCGGCGGCCCAGGGCGAGACCCACAACCGCGTGCTGCGGATCGGCTGCTTCGCCAGCATCGCCCGGGCACGGCTGCCGGCGCTGCTGCAGAAGTTCCGCAAGCTGCACCCGGAGATCAAGATCGACGTACTGGTGGGCGGCTATGAGCTGGCCGCGGCGCTGGAGGAGGAACGGGTGCAGCTGGCCCTGGTGGAGGAGACTTGCGGCAAGGGCTTCTATTGGACGCCGCTGACGGACGCGCCGCTGGTGGCGGTGGTGCCGCCGGACTTCCCCTGGACGGAGGACGTCATCCCCCTGGAGCGCCTGCTGCAGGAGACATTTCTCTCCTGCCCGGAGCAGTATGTGGCGCGGCTGCTGCCGCCGGAGGCACCACGGCTGGAGGTCACGGCGTCGGACGACGCGGCCATACTGTCCATGGTGGCGGCGGGACTGGGCGTGTCGGTGCTGTCCGCCTTCTCTCTGGCGGGCTATGAGGGCCAGGTGCGGGTGCTCCCGCTGGCGGAGCCGCTGTCACGCCGGCTGGGCGCGGCGGTAAAGACACCGCCGCCGGCCAACAGCGCCGCCCGGTATTTTCTCTCTTTCCTGAAGCGGCAGTACCCCGCCGAGCCGGCGGATAACGAATAAAAGGAGGTCCCGGCCCATGTGTACTGCGGCCACATACAAGACAAAATACTTCTATTTCGGGCGCAATCTGGACTATGAGCGCGGCTTCGGCGAGCAGGTGGTCATCACACCCCGGCACTTTCCCCTGCCCATGCGGCACCTGCCGGACCTGACGCGGCACTACGCCATGATCGGCATGGCCTCTGTACAGGACGGCTATCCCCTGTACTATGACGCGGTGAACGAGAAGGGCCTGTGCATGGCGGGGCTGAACTTCGTACGCAGCGCTGTATACGGCCCCTGCGCGCCGGGAAAGGCCAACGTGGCCCAGTTCGAGCTGATCCCCTGGCTGCTGGGCCGCTGCGCCACGGCGGCGGAGGCCCGGGACCTGCTGGCGGAGAGCCGCATCACCGACGACGCCTTTCTGCCGGGGCTGCCCCCGGCCCGGCTGCACTGGCTGCTGGCGGACCGGGAGCAGTGCTTCGCGGTAGAGCAGACGGCGGAGGGCCTGCGGATCTATGAGGACCCGGCGGGCGTGCTGACCAACGAGCCGCCCTTCCCCATGCAGCTGTTCCGGCTGAACGACTACGCCCAGCTGTCCCCCCAGCCGCCGGAAAACCGCTTCTCCCCCGCCCTGCCGCTGGAGACATACAGTCGGGGCATGGGCGCCATGGGTCTGCCCGGCGACCTGTCCTCCCCCTCCCGGTTCGTGCGGACGGCCTTTACCCGGCTGAACAGCCGCTCCGGCGACGGCGAGGCCGAGAGCGTCAGCCAGCTCCTGCACATTCTGGGCGCGGCGGCACAGCAGCGGGGCTGCTGCGTGCTGGAGGACGGCGCGTGCGAGCTGACGCTGTATACCAGCTGCTGCAATGCCGACACCGGGGTGTATTACTACACCACCTACGACGCCGCCCAGCTGTGCGCCGTGGATATGCACCGCGCCGACCTGGACGGCACGGCGCTCGCCTGCCAGCCGCTGGACACGGCGTGGCGGGTACACTATCAGAATTAACGCAGAAAAGTACGGGACGGGGCCTGACGGCCCCGTCCCGTTTATTTCAGCAGGGCGGTAAAGGTGATGGTATCGCCCTCCGTGCGGGCGGAGATGGCGCCGCGATGGCCCTCGGCAATGCTCCGGGCGATGGAGAGCCCGATGCCGAAGCCGCCGGCGGTGCGGGCCGGGTCCGCCCGGTAAAACCGGTCAAAGAGCTTGCCGGTATCGATGCTTCCGGCGTTCTCGCAGCGGTTGGACACCCGCCGCGCCACCAACCCAAGCACCGGCAGCGTGCAGATCGCGTCCGCCGCCAGGGACCACACCAGCACCGTCCGCACGGCGCGGCGGGACTGGCTGCACTCCAGGAAGATAGCCATGCTGCGCCCGTCCTCCATCCGGGTCACCAGAAAGCGGTAGCCGCCGCCGCAGCCCAGACCGGCAGCGTACAGACCGGCATGGGCGGCATGGGCAGCATGGGCGGCATGGGCAGCATGGGCGGTCAGTCCGGCCAGATACCCGGCGGCAGCTTTGACCCCGGCAGCGCCCCCACCCCGCCCAGCGGCGCGTTCCGGCCGGGAAACAAGCAGTAAAGGCCGGCGCTGGACACAAAACACCACACCCCACGGCGCAAGCGCCGCGGGGTGTGGTGTTTTGTGGGGAGAGGAAGACAGGAAGAAAGCTCCGTCGGTTATCGTTGTTGATATGCCCGCATGGCCGCCTCGATCCGGTCGGCCGCGGCTGACAGTGCCGCGGCGTCACTGGCAAAGGAGAAGCGCAGGAAGCAGCCCTGAGTCATGCCGTAGGCCGCGCCGGAGACGCCCACCACCTTGGCATGGTCCAGAATGTAGTCGCACATCTCGTCGGAGGTCATGTCCACATCGAAGGACACCCAGGTGTAGAAGGCGCCCTCGGGCATCTGACAGTGCACGCCCGGGATGGCGTTGAGCCGGCCCACAAAGGCATCGCGCCGACGCTGGTAGCTCTGGCGCATGGCCTCTACCTCATCAGGGATGCGGAAGGCCTGCACCGCGCCCTCCTGCAGAAAGCCGCTCATGCAGGAGACGCTCTGCTGGTGCAGCCGCTGGCGGTGGAGGACCTGCCGCCGTTTCAGTACTGTATGTACAACAAAAATCAGATGATCTACGCCTCCTCCCACCGGTTTTTCCAGCATTACAGCATTATTCCCGACACGCTGATCCACTGCGGCGATCCGGTCATCAACCACACGCTGGTGGCCTCTCTGGAAAACTGCGCCTCTTTCATCCCCAGCTACTTCATTGGCCGGATACCGTCGGATACTCTGCGAAAGCTTATTTTCTACGCCATAGACGTCCCCGAGCTCAGCTGGGAGCTGCGGGTGCTGTACCGTCGGGACAGCGCTCTGGGCATCTTCGCCCGGGAGATGATACGACTGGTCAGAGAGACGCCCTGGCGCCCCTTGCTGTAAATCGACCACGTCAACAAAAGATACCCGGCGCGCCGAAGGCGTGCCGGGTATCTGCGTCTCATTGCATTTGCAGCCAGCCGATCAAGGCCAGGTGCGCCGGGTAGTACAGGTAAAACAGCCACTTCATCACCGTGTTCACCCGCGGCGACGGCCCACGCTGCCCGTTATACAGCGCCAGCACGGGAACGGCCAGCACCACCGCCAGCTGCACCAGGCCGTAGACCCAGTCCAGCGCCAGGGCGTACACCACCGCGTAAAGCGCCACATAGAACATCATCCACAGCGCCTGCGTCTTCAGCTTTCCCCGATTGGTACCGAAGGCCATGATGCACAGGGCGGCGATACAGCTCCAGTCCGCCGGGAAGCTGACCAGGCAGATCAGCAGGATCAGCGCCACCTGCACCGCCGGGCGGAGCCGCCGGTCATGGACCACCCGCAGCATCACCAGCCCCCATGCCAGCGACCACATGACGCTGGTCTGGTTCAGCACTCTGCCGGAGGAAAACGGGATAAACGACCGCCAGCCGGCAAAATCCGCCGACGCGAACACATAGGCGAAGTGGGATATGACCGCGAACAGGAACATCCGCGCCGTGTATTTCCGGATATCCCGGGTGTGGTGATAGCCCTCCGCCACAAAGTAGCACATGATGGGACAGGTCAGCCGACCGATGATATGCATCGCCAGTGGCAGCACCGCCCGGGGATAGCCGGGAAACAGCCACCAGGCCACATGGTCGACGGTCATGGCCGCGATGGCGACGAGCTTGATCGCGTTGGAATCCAGCGTTTTTTTCATAGGCGTTTTCCCTCCCGCACAGCACACTGCCGCCATTGTAGCAGATAGGCAGGAGATGTGCAACGCCTATTCGTGCGGCCGCGGCGTTATGCGCCGGCCTTCTCCTTGCGGATGGCCTCGGCGATACGCTCCAGGCCGGTCTGCACCGTGGCGCGGGGCATGGCCAAATTCAGGCGGATATGCCCCCTGGCGTTGCCCACGAACAGGCCGTCGCCGCCCTCCAGCAGCACGCCGGCCTTGTTGGCAAAGAAGTCCGGCAGGTCCTCCACCTCCGGCAGCACCTCCCGCAGGTCCACCCAGGCGAAGTAGGTGGACTCAGGAATGGTAAACTTCGCGCCGGGAATGTTCTCCTTCAGGAAACGGTCCACCAGGGCCAGGTTGCCGTCCACATAGGCCTTCAGCTGCTCCAGCCAGGGGCCGCCGTACTCATAGGCCGCCTTGTGGGCCGCGATGGACAGCGGGTTCACCGCGCCGATGTTCTTGTCCCGATCCTGGAAGCGGGCACGCTCCTCCGCGTCGCGGATGATAATATTGGAGTGCATCAGGCCCGCCAGATTAAAGGTCTTGCTGGCGGACATACAGGTGATGAGCCGGTCATAGTCCGGCATGACCTTGCCCATAGGGGTATGGTGCAAGCCGGTGCGGATCAGGTCGCAGTGGATCTCGTCGGACACCACCCACAGCCGGTGCTTTTCGATGATGGCCGCCATGTGGCGCAGCTCATCCTCGGTCCAGATGCGGCCGGTGGGGTTGTGGGGATTGCAGAGCATCAGCAGCTTCACATCCGGGTCGGCGGCCTTCGCCTCAAGGTCCTCCCAGTCCACGGAGAAGCGGCCGCCCTCCTCCCGCAGGGGCGAGGTCACCAGCTCCACGCCGTTGTATTCGCAGGCGTGGAGGAAAAAGCCGTAGGCAGGCGTCATGGTCAGGACCTTGCCATTCAGCGGCTTGACCAGGTCCTCCGTCAGCTGGTACAGCGCCGGGATGACGCCGGGAGAGAACGTCAGCTGCTCCTTGGGGAAGGACCAGCCGTAACGGCTCTCGCACCAGGCGCGCAGCGCCTCATAATAACCCTTATCGTACACCAGGGTATAGCCCAAAATGCGCCGATCTACCCGGTCGGTGATGGCCTGCAGGATCTCCGGCGCCACAGCGAACTCCATGTCCGCCACCCACATCCGGATGAATTCCTCGTCCTTGTAGGGGAACACCCTCTCCGGCCCGCAGTGGAAAATGTAGGGCCGCCAGCCCTCTACATTCTCGGAATTGGTGTTGCGCCGATCAATGATCTCGTCGAAGTTGTAGGTCATGGTGTATCGCTCCTTTCCTGTTATGGTTTTATAATACCAGCCGCCGCGCGCCCCGTCAAAGCCCGCCGCTTACTTTTCAGGAACGAATTTTGTGAAAAACTTTCCTCACAATTATATTTTCCCTTGCGCGGACCGGGAAAAGCGTCTATACTGAAAAGCAGAGGGTCAAATCACTAAAACTTGATTTTGAGGAAAGTGCCATGACATTGACAGAAGAGATCGGCGCGAAGATCAAATACTACCGCAAAAAGCGCGGAATGAAGATCGTGGAGCTGGCGGCGCTGCTCCACAAAACCGGGGCCACCGTATCCAAGTACGAAAGCGGGCAGATCGCCATGGACGTGGTGACGCTGTACGAGGTGGCGGCCGCCCTGGGTGTGCCGCCGGAAAAGCTGCTGTACTGTGCCCCGCTGCCCGTGGAAGATCTGACGGCCGACAGCGTGCCCGCCTTCTTCCGCGGCGTTGACCGGCTGTATATGTACTATTTCGACGGCCGGAACAACAGTCTGGTCCGCAGTGTCATCGATATCCGGGCCAAGACCGGCGCCAACGCCTATGACATAGCGCTGTACATGAACTTTCAGGACTATCAGCAGTACCGGAACTGTGAAAACACCTATCTGGGTACGCTGAGCCACTACGATGCCCTCAGCAACATCGTTACCCACAATCAGGACACGGAGATGGACGTCTATCTCCTCTGTCTGCCCGCCTCCTATCTGAACGCCGGAACAAAGTGGGGGCTGGGCTTCGGCATCTCCTGCCGACCCATTATGCCTACCTCCACCAAGGTATTTCTGTCCAAGAGCATCCAGCCGGAGACACCGGAGTTTCTGCAGGACCTGCGCATCTCCCGGGAGGACATTCAGCTGCTGAAGCGCTACAATATGCTGTCCGTGATGTGAACGGCCCCAAACGGATATCCTGAAAGTAGACTTGCTGGCTTATGCGGTGTTCCGCCTTACGATTGAATTCTTTCGATGCAGTGCCTACGACATAGGATGAATAAATCCGATTTTTCATCCTCCAAATATATACGATAACCGTGAAGGCCCCCGGGTAATTCCCGGGGGCCTTACTTCGCATTTTGGTGGGATTTCGCCATGGCAACGCCTATTCGCATCTGCTCGTGCTGCAAAGGCCAATCACAGGCCGATCCGGAAGATGCTGGCGTTCCTGCCGACGCAGAACAGCAGAAAGGCCTCGTGTAGCTTCTCCTTATCCGGCAGTTCTGTCAGAAAAATGGCAGAGAGCTTCAGTGCGGTCTCGTCGTGAAACCGTTGAAAGACTTCCAGAAAAAGCTGCTCCTTATCTGCGAAATGGGCGTATAGCGAAGACTTCTGTATGCCGATCTCCTTAGCGATGGCCGCGATAGAGGTGCCGGAATAGCACAGCGACGTATGAACGTTCATTCGTATAAAAGAATAGCGCTCTTTTTCATCCTGTCAAACGGAAATAAAAAGAACCCGCGATTATCAGCAAAAAAGGCAACAAATAAAGCAGATATTCGTCGGATAAATCTGTTGACATTTCGCAAACTGTGTGCTATAACATGACCAACTGAACGTACGTTAGGAACGCGAAATAGGGTCGCTCCCTGTGCCACAAGTGTATCAAAAGCAAAAAGCGAAAAAGAAAGACTGGGCTGACATCTGGCAGGCCGGCAACGGTGCGCTTGGTTTGGAGACCTCTCTGCCCGTTATGCTGACCGAGGGCGTCAACAAGGGCCGGATCACCATGCAGAAGCTGGTGGAGGTCATGTGTGAAAATCCCGCCAAGCTGTTCCGTATCTTCCCCAAGAAGGGCACGCTGCAGGTGGGCGCCGACGCCGATGTGGTACTGGTGGATCTGAACAAGGAGTACACCGTCGACGCGGCTAAGTTCCACTCTGTGGTGAAGCACAGCCCCTTCAACGGCTTTGCCGTCAAGGGTGCTCCCGTGCTGACCATGGTGCGCGGCACCGTCGTGGCCGAAAACGGCGAAGTTGTGGCACAGCCGGGCCACGGCAAGATGGTGCAGCCCATCAAGTAAGGAAGTGATACTATGGCTTTTGCAAATCGATCCCGTATTGAGCAGACGGTCGAAGCGTTGGCGCAGTTCAACGCAACGCCCGGCGCAGGCATTACCCGTCTGTCCTACACCACAGAGTACCGAGCTGCCCAGGCGTACCTGAAGCAAGAGCTCGAGGCAGCAGGCCTGTCCGTCCGCCTGGATTCCATGGGTAATCTGATCGGCCGGAAGGAGGGCACAGATCGTTCCCTGGCGGCCATCGCCGTTGGTTCCCATCTGGATTCCGTCCGCAATGGCGGTAAATACGACGGTGCCATGGGCATTATCTGCGGTCTGGAGCTGGCCCGGATGATGCAGGAGGACAACCTCTCTCTGCGGCATCCCTTTGAGGTGATCGCTATTGTGGAGGAAGAAGGCAACTCCTTCAGCTCCGGTATCCTGGGCGGCAAGGCTCTGTCCGGCCTGCTGGAGACGGACTATCTGAAGCAGTTGACAAACAACGACGGCGTCACCGCCTACGATGTCATGAAGGCCTACGGCTTGACCCCGGATGACTTGCCTCAGGTAAAACGCGATAAGACCAGTTGGGCTTATTTCATCGAACCCCATATTGAGCAGGGCCCGGTGCTGGAAAGCGAAAAACTGTCCGTCGGCATCGTGGATACCATCGTGGGTATCCGCACCAAGAAGCTCATCATCACAGGCCGGCCCGATCACGGTGGAACGACCCCCATGCGCCTGCGTCTTGACGCTGTTGTGGCGGCTATGAAGATCGTGCATCTCGTGGATGAAGTGGCCCGGGAGCTGAATGATGGCACCGTGACCACCTGCGGCTCCCTCCACGTGGAGCCGGGCGCGCCCAACGTGGTTCCCGGTAAGGTAGAAATGTCGGTGGAGTGCCGCTCACCCCACCAGGCGTCCATCGATACCATTTTTGGCGCAGTGGAAAAGCTGTTGGCACAGCTGCAAGCAGAAGGCTATCAGACCGAGACCGTCGGCTTGATGGAAGTGGCCCCCGTCCACCTGTCCGAAAAAGTCACCGCCGCATTGTCTCAAGGGCTGCGCGAAAACAAACTACCGCTGAAGACGTTGCCCAGCGGCGCCGGACATGATTCCATGTTCATTTCCCAGGTAACGGATGTAGGCATGCTTTTTGCTCCCAGCAAGAATGGCCGCAGCCACTGCCCGGAAGAGTTTACCCCCGCCGGCGATATTGCCAAGTGCTGCGACGTGGCATATACCGCCCTGAAAGAGCTGGATCGCGATTGATCCTTCCGCTCTCCCATAAAAAGCCAGGCCTCTGGGTACCCGGAGGCCTGGCTTTTTGCTTTGTCAAAACAAAGCAGAGGATCCGGAAGTGCCCTGAAACGCAATATGCTCTCATTATTTCAATGATGAGTAGGTTTCCGATTCTCCCCTATTCTGTTTCTATATTTCGGAAAAATGCAAATCGGCGACATCAAACCTGTACACGTTCAACGATAGGAAATCATGTGGTGTATCTTCCAGTAGATTCTCAAGGAACTGTCCAGTTCGATACCTATTCGTATCGCCCAAGACCGGCACCATGTTCGACCCGGATTCCTTCCGGCACACCCATGAGAAGAGCCTGAAGGCCATCGGCGCGGAGCACATCAGGTTTCACGACCTCAGACACACCTTCGCCACGCTGTCCCTCAAGTACGGCGTGGACGTCAAGACGCTGTCCGGTGCGCTGGGACACTATGACGCGGGTTTTACCCTCAGTACCTACACCCACGCCACGGAGGGGATGAAGCGTTCCGCCGCCGACACCATCGGCAGCGTCATCAGCCAGACCATGTAGCCCACAAAAAACAGCCGGAGAGGGACGGATGATGCCATCCGCCCCTCTCCGGCGCTTTCCTGACCTCTCGGCTTTTGGGTCACGGTTTGGGTCATGTGAAAAACGCCGAAATACCGCGTCACTATTTGAGGATATAAACAGAAAAAGTTCCTGATTTCTTGCGAAATCAGGAACTTTTTGGTGGAGACTGCTGGACTCGAACCAGTGACCTCCTGCGTGTGAAGCAGGCGCTCTAACCAGCTGAGCTAAGCCTCCGAATTGTCGGCGACCCTCGGGGTGCCGACATGGTGACCCGTACGGGAATCGAACCCATGTTACAGCCGTGAAAGGGCCGTGTCTTAACCTCTTGACCAACGGGCCGTCTTTCGAGGGGTATACCGGAGAGATGCTGACGCATCTCTCCGGTGTGGTAGCGGCGACTGGATTTGAACCGGTGACACTGCGGGTATGAACCGCATGCTCTAGCCAACTGAGCTACGCCGCCATGTCATCCTCGACAGGCACGAGTTACTATACCATATTTCAGCTCCCTTTGTCAACAGCTTTTTTGCAAAACCGGGAGAAAATACGGGGGACGCGGCTGGCGCCGTGTCCCCCGTGCGTCAATTTATTAATACATCCCCATGCCGCCCATGTCGGGTGCGGGGGCTGCCGGTGCGGGGGGCTGGGGCTTGTCGGCCACCAGGGATTCGGTGGTCAGCACCATGCCGGACACACTGGCGGCATTCTCCAGGGCGCTGCGGGTGACCTTGGCGGGATCCACGATGCCGCTGGCGATCATATCGCAGTACTCCTCCTTATAAGCGTCGAAGCCGTAGCCGTTCTTGCCGGCGGAGCGCACCTTCTCCAGCACCACGGAGCCGTCGATGCCGGCATTGGCCGCGATCTGGCGGATGGGGGCCTCCAGGGCCTTGGCTACCAGGGACACGCCCACACGCTCGTCGCCCTCGGTGCTGTTCAGCAGCGCGGTAACAGCGGGGATCACGTTCACATAGATGGTGCCGCCGCCGGCCACGATACCCTCTTCCACAGCGGCCTTGGTGGCGTTCAGGGCGTCCTCGATACGCAGCTTCTTCTCCTTCATCTCGGTCTCGGTGGCCGCGCCGACCTTGATGACCGCCACGCCGCCGGCCAGCTTGGCCAGGCGCTCCTGCAGCTTCTCCTTGTCGTACTCGCTGGTGGTCACACCGATCTGCGCGCGAATCTGGGCCACGCGGTCCTTGATGGCCTGCTGGTCGCCCATACCGTCCACGATGATGGTGTTCTCCTTGGTCACCTTGATCTGACGGGCACGGCCCAGCATATCAATGGTGGCATCCTTCAGCGTCAGGCCCAGCTCCTCGCTGATGACCTGGCCGCCGGTCAGGATGGCGATATCCTGCAGCATCTCCTTGCGGCGGTCGCCAAAGCCGGGTGCCTTGACGCACACCACGTTCAGCACGCCCTTCAGCCGGTTCACCAGCAGGGTGGACAGGGCCTCACCCTCCACGTCCTCGGCGATGATAAACAGCTTCTTGCCGCTCTGCAGCATCTGCTCCAGCAGGGGCAGGATGTCGGAGATCACAGAGATCTTCTTATCGGTGATGAGGATGTAGGGATCGTCCACGACGGCCTCCATCTTCTCCATATCGGTGGCCATATAGGGGGTGATGTAGCCGCGGTCGAACATCATGCCCTCCACGACCTCGCTGTACGTCTCGGCGGTCTTGGACTCCTCGATGGTGATCACGCCGTCGGCGCTGACCTTCTCCATAGCCTCGGCGATCAGCTTGCCGATGGTCTCGTCGCCGGAGGACACGGTGCCCACGCGGGCGATGTCATCGGTGCCGTTGACCTTCTGGCTCTGCTCCTTGATGGCGCCCACAGCGGCCTCCACGGCCTTGGCCATGCCCTTCTTCATCACGATGGGGTTGGCGCCGGCGGCCAGGTTACGCAGGCCCTCGCGGATCATGGCCTGTGCCAGCAATGTAGCGGTCGTCGTGCCGTCGCCGGCCACGTCATTGGTCTTGGTGGACACCTCGCGCACCAGCTGCGCGCCCATATTCTCGAACGGATCGTCCAGCTCGATCTCCTTGGCGATGGAAACACCATCGTTGGTGATGAGGGGTGTGCCGAACTTCTTATCCAACACCACGTTGCGGCCCTTGGGGCCCAGGGTGACCTTTACGGTATCCGCCAGCTGGTTGACGCCGGCTTCCAGCGCCTTGCGGGCCTCGTCGCCGCGCTTGATGATCTTTGCCATATCTAATGCCTCCAAAATTGAGAATGATTTACAAGAGAACACGCAAACTCAAAGCATTTGCCGCGGCGTGTACGCGGCAAAGCACATCACTCCACGATAGCCAGGATGTCGCTCTGCTTGACGATGATATACTCCACGTCCTCCAGCGTCACCTTGGTGCCGGCATACTTGTCGGTGATGACCTTGTCGCCGGCCTTCACGGACATGACCACGGTCTTCCCGTCCACGGTGCCGCCGGGGCCCACGGAAATGACCTCAGCCACAGAGGGCTTCTCCTTGGCGGAGCCGGTCAGGATAATGCCGCCCTTGGTGGTCTCCTCCGGCTCGGTCATCTTCAGCACCACACGGTCAGCAAGCGGTGTCAGCTTCATAGTTGGTTCCTCCTTGTATTTCTATTTTTGATAAAACAGTTTCAGCGTTAGCACTCAAAATGCTTGAGTGCTAACGCTGATTATCATACCACACTATGCGGGATTTGCAAGGGGGAAACGGAGAAATTTTGAAAAATTCACAAAATGTTCAAGCGCTGTCCTCAGCCGCGGGCCGTCCGGTTGCAGGAGCAGCCCTCCGGGCCGAAGAAGTTCAGCTTTTTGTCGTGCAGCTTAATGGTCACATCGCTGTTGACCACGCTCTCGCCGTCCAGGCAGGTGACGATGTCCGGCTTCTCCGAGTGGATATGTACCACCTTGGGACAGGAGCAGTGCGCGTATTCCGGAAACTTGGCGTACTCGCCCCTGGAGTACGGCCCCACAAATTTCAGGAACGTGCGGCGGTTGACCTCTCTGACCACCAGGGTGTTCAGCACGCCGTCATCCATCCGGGCCTCGGCCACAGGCATAAAGCCTCCGCCGTAGTACCGGCCGTTGCACACAGATACCAGCGACCAGTCGCCCTCCGTGGTCACATCGTCCAGGGTGATGGTCCAGTGGGTGCCGATGCCCTTGAACAGGAAATTCACCGCCAGAGAGTAGATATAGCTGCCCTTGCCGTCCAGCAGCGGGCTCTCGCTGTATTTATGTACGTCCCGGGCCACCCGCGCGTCGATGCCGGAGCAGGCGATGGTCAGCGCCACGCGGCCGTTGACGTCGATGGCGTCCATGGGAAACTGCGGGCCGTCCCACAGGTTTTCAGCGTCCCGGAACTTCTCCATATCATCGCCGAAGTTCTTGAGGAAATCGTTGCCGGTGCCCACGGGGATCACAGTCATGGCAGCGTTGTCATAGCCGATGATACCGTTGGCCACTTCGTTGACGGTCCCGTCGCCGCCGCAGGCGTAAAACCGCAGCGCCTCGCCCGTCTCGCAGAGCTTTTTCGCCAGCTCCGTGGCGTGGCCCTGCTTTTTTGTCAGGATGCACTGCACGTCCAGCCCGTGCTTCTGCCGCAGCGACTCCGCCATATCGTAGATCTTCTGCCGGCTGTCGGTCTTGCCCGCCGTGGGATTGATGATAAAAATATGCTTCATCGAGGCTCTCCTCCTCATCAACATATTAGAATTTCGTTGAATTTATTGCGAAAGCATACGGGTAATTGTATCATGTTTCTGCAAAAGAAAGTGAACAAATTGAAAATAAAGTCATATGCCGGGGATTTATTAAGGCAGGGCGGAAAAGATGTCCACCCTAACGGCTCAGATTTTTCGCTGAGGCGCGGCGCGGCAGCGTAGGCGTACTTTGTGTACGGCAAGCCGCCGCAACAAAGCATCAGCGGAAAAGATGGCCATCAGACATTGCCGTACATAAACACATCACACTTGATCATGCCGTTATAGAGCTTGCGCTTTTTGTCCGCCGGCTTGCCGAAGCAACGCTCGAACTCCGTGTGGCTCGAAAGCACCAGTGTGCGCCAGCCTGCGGGCAGCGTGCGCCACGCCTTGCCGAAGGCGCGGTACAGCGCCTCGGCCTCCTGTCGCTCCAGCAGACGCTCGCCGTAGGGCGGGTTGGTCACCAGCTGGCCGTAGGTGCTGTCCCGGTGGAATTGGGCCGCGTCGGCCACCTCAAAGCGGACGCAGTCGTCCACGCCGGCCTTGCGGGCGTTGTCCCGGGCGATGTCCACGGCGCGGGGGTCGATGTCGCCGCCCCAGATATCGTACTGCCCGTGGAACTCCCTGTCCTGGGCCTCGTCCGCCGCGTCCATCCACGCCTCGGCTGGCAGAAATGCCCAGTGCTGGGCATCGAACCGCCGGTCAAGACCGGGGGCGCGGTTTTTGGCGATGAGCGCCGCCTCGATGGGGATGGTACCGCTGCCGCAGAAGGGGTCGCAGAAGGGGTCGCGGCCCCGGTAGCGGCTGAGGGTCACCAGTGCCGCCGCCAGCGTCTCCCGCAGGGGCGCCTCCACACCCACGGCGCGGTAGCCCCGCTTGTACAGTCCCTCGCCGCTGGCATCCAGGCCGATGGACACCTGATCCTTGAACACAGAAAAGCGTATCTGGTATTTTGTCCCCGTCTCCGGAAACTGATCCATGCCGTAGTGGGCCTTCAGGCGCTCCACCACGGCTTTTTTGATGATGCTCTGACAGGCGGGCACGGAGTGCAGCTGGGAGGAGATGGAGTAGCCCTTTACCGGGAAGGCCGCCTCCCGGGGCAGAAACTCCTCCCAGGGGATGGCGCGCACGCCCTGAAACAGCTCCTCGAAGCTCCGCGCCGGGAACTGCCCCAGCAGGGCGATGACCCGGGCGCCGCAGCGCAGATTGATATTCAGCCGGGCGCAGTCCGCCCAGCTGCCCTGACAGAGCACACGGCCGTTTTCCGCACGCACATCGGCCAGGCCAAGGCGCTTGATCTCGTCGGCCACCAGCTTTTCCAACCCCAACAGGCAGGGGATCTCGTAAGTTATCATGGGATACACCTCGGTTTCTTGACTACCAAAGAGTATACCGAAAAATACCATAGCGCGCAACCTAAATTTCCGGTGGCTTTTCGGGGCCGCTTACGCTATAATAGGGAATGTAAACCTGAGGTTGCACCATGCGCGGTACATTGGCAGACAATTTTACGGAAATGCAACCTGAACGTGATAGACTTTTCCGTCGGTGTCCCGTATACTGACGGCACCGAAAGCAAAGGAGGGCACATATGGCATTTGGTGATCGGCTGGCAGCGGTACGGCGCGGCAACGGACTGACACAGGAGCAATTCGCCGAGCAGTTGCAGGTCTCCCGCCAGGCGGTGAGCAAATGGGAAAGCGGACGGGGCTACCCGGAGATGGAGAAGATCCTTTATATCTGCAACCGCTATCAGGTATCCATCGCCGACCTGTTCGCCGAGGATGCCCCGGTACCCGCCGCGGCGGTGGAGGCACGCCCCGCGCCGGAGCAGGAGGCCGCCCCCCTGCCCCGCGCCACACTGGGCAGCGCCGTGGGCGCCTTCCTGACCAACCTGTCCCCGAAGAACAAATGGCTGGCCGCAGGCGTGCTGGTGGGCATCGGTGCGCTGGCCGGCATCATTGGGCTTATTCTGAGAGGAGGTGACACAGACATGGCGACAACGATATGGATCGCTGCTATCATCATTTTCGGCGTGGCGGAGGCCGCCACCGCCGGGTTGACATCCATCTGGTTCGTCCTGGGCAGCGTGGCCGGACTGATCGCCGCGGTGTGCGGCGGGCCGGTGTGGCTGCAGGTGGGACTGTTCTTCGCGGTGTCCATCGCGGCGCTGGCCTTTACCCGGCCGCTGGTAGCCAAGCTGATGAAAAAGGATATCAAGCCCACCAACGCCGACCGGGTGCTGAACAGTGTGGGCCGCGTAACGGAGCGCATCGACAACGCGCTGCCCTCCGGCGCCGTCTATATAGACGGTAAGACCTGGACGGCGCGCAGCGCCGACGGGGAGGTCATAGAGCCGGACGCCGCCGTGCGTATCCTGCGGATGGAGGGCGTGAAGCTCATCGTACAGAAGGAGCCTTGATATGCCGTATGTTCTGGGCGGATTGGCCGCCATACTGCTGGGCGTGGTCGCCCGCATCATTCACCTCATCCATAAGCATACTACGACTATGAAACAAACAGGAGAATAAGGAGGAACTACTATGCCGACACCGGGAACCATCGCCATCATCATTCTGGTCATTCTCATTCTGGCCGTCATCGTCAGCTGCATCCAGATCGTCCAGCAGTCCAAGGCCTATGTCATCGAGCGCCTGGGCGCGTTCCACAGCGTTTGGGGCGTGGGTATGCACTTCAAGCTGCCGTTCATCGAGCGCGTGGTGAAAAAGGTCAGCCTGAAGGAGCAGGTGGCGGACTTCGATCCCCAGCCGGTCATCACCAAGGACAACGTGACCATGCAGATCGACACCGTCATCTATTTCCAGATCACGGACCCCAAGCTGTACACCTACGGCGTGGAGTACCCCATGAGCGCCATTGAGAACCTGACGGCCACCACGCTGCGCAACATCATCGGCGAGCTGGAGCTGGACCAGTCCCTGACCAGCCGCGACACCATCAATGCCAAAATGCGCTCCATTCTGGACGAGGCCACCGACCCCTGGGGCATCAAGGTCAACCGCGTGGAGCTGAAGAACATTCTGCCGCCCCGGGAGATCCAGAACGCCATGGAAAAGCAGATGAAGGCCGAGCGCGAGCGCCGGGAGTCCATCCTGCAGGCCGAGGGCGAGAAGGCCAGCAAGGTGCTGATCGCCGAGGGCGAGAAGCAGTCCACCCTGCTGCGGGCCGACGCCGCCAAACAGGCCAAGATCATGGCCGCCGAGGCCGAGGCGGAGTCCATCCTGAAGGTGCAGCAGGCCATGGCCGACTCCATGCGGATGCTGAACGAGAACGCCCCCAACGACCAGGTCATCAAGCTCAAGGCGCTGGAGGCGCTGGAGAAGGTGGCTGACGGCAAGGCGACGAAGCTCATCATCCCCAGTGAGATACAGGGTCTGGCTGGTCTGGCCGCCAGCGCAAAAATGCTGGTGGAGAACGACGCGCCCGCCGCGGAGTGAGCCTATGGCAAAGAAAGAGCAGCGCTTTATCAAGGTCATGACGGACGGCGGCCTCCTCAACAACAATGAGGTTTGGGTGGACACCCAGACCGGCGTGCAGTACCTGTTCCACTTCGACGGCAGTGCCGCTGGTCTGACGCTGCTGGTGGACGCCGAGGGCAAGCCCCTGCTGTACCGCAAGACACCGGACGCACCGGAATTCTGAGAGGAGGGGTCGCTATGATCATTACCACCACCCCCACCGTAGAGGGTCGCCGCATCACGGAGTATAAGGGGATCGTATTTGGCGAGGTCATTGCCGGCGTTAACGTGGTCAAGGACATCGCCGCCAGCTTCAGCAACTTTTTCGGCGGGCGCTCCGACACCTACGAAAGCGAGCTGATCAACGCACGGGAGCAGGCGCTTTATGAACTGGAGCAGCGCGCCCTACAACTGAACGCGGACGCTGTGGTGGCCGTGGATGTGGACTATGAGGTGCTTGGCTCTGACAACGGCATGCTGATGGTCACCGCCAGCGGCACCGCCGTCAGACTGGATTGATGAGTTCTGACAGAACCGCCATGGAAGAACGCAGACATTCCTGCCCCTGTGCGGGGCGAAAATGACGCCGCCCCGCAACCTGCCGTACTGTCGGAAATACGACGAATGACGCAAAAAGCACCCCTTTCGGGGTGCTTTTTGCGTCTTATTCAGGACTCCTCCTGGGCAGGCTTGAACACCAGGGCGGCCATATCCGCCAGCGTCTTCTCCGACGCGCCGGTGTCCGCGGTCAGACTGTACGCCAGACCGGGAGCGATGTCCCGCCAGATGATGCAGCCGGTGCCGCCCGCATCCCAGCGAAGGACGGTGGGGCACCAGCGGAGCCTGCCCTCCGCCGTCAGGCTGCCGCCGGTGAAGTCGGAGATGTCCGGTATTGTTTCTGAAACGTCCAAAGTGGGGGCCATGCGGTAGTGCCAGGTAACGCTGTTCAGGGTAAAGGAGACTTCGGTGACGGTCTCACCGTTCAGGTCAAAGAGGTCATAGCCCAGCACGTCCGCGCCTTCCGGGGCGGTGGGAACGGTGTAATACTGTGCGTCCATCAGGGTAAAGGCGGTGACCAGCGGCTCTCCGCCGTCCCAGGCCGCGCAGTACCACTGGATACCGGCGGATGTGTCGTACCAGCCCACGGCGCCGTCATCGTAGACCAGCAGCGTCAGGCCGTTCACCTGATAGGTGTCTGTCGGGAGGGTACCGTCCGGGGCAGGCAGGGGCTGGCTGGCATATGCCGCGCCGTAGTCGTAGTCATAGCCGTCCAGCAGCACGGTACAGGACACGCCGGTGACGGCGCCCTCGCCGTCCTGACGCCACTGGTAGTCGGAGGTCAGGGACGCGCCCTCCGGCAGGGCCAGAGAGGCGGAGAGAGGCTCGGCGTCCAATACAGGCGGCATGGCGACGGAAAAGCTCTTGTCCATGGCGCCGAAGTCGGCGTCCGCGCCGGCGGTATTGTCACCGATACCGGCGGACCAGGGCTGCCACAGAGCCAGGGCCAAGGCCGCGGCGCAGAAGCACGCGGCCAGCGCACCCCAGCGGCGCGCCGCACCGCTGCGGGGCAGGGGACGCTGGGCCTCCTCCAGCAGATCGTCGTCGATGGCGTCCATCCAGCGCTTCATTCTGTTGTCGTTCACAGCATCCCCTCCTTTTCCAGCACGGTACGCAGACGCTGACGGGTGCGGAAGAGGGAGGATTTGACCTTCTCCTCGCCCGCGCCGCAGCTGTCGGCGATCTCGCGGATGCTCTCGCCGTACCAGTAACGGCGGACGAAATACGTCCGGCTCTGCCGGGTCAGCTTGCGCAGGAAGCCGTTGAGCACCCGGCGGAACTCCTGCTGCTCCAGGGCGCGGACTGCGCCGTCCTCGGCGGGCAGGCAGCCCTCCAGCTCCTCGAAGGCCACAGTCAGGTCGCTGCGGCGCTGGGCGGCGCGGTTATAGTCGCACTTGTCCAGGGCCAGGCGGCGGGTGACGGTGGTGATGTACGCCGCCAGTGAACGGGGGCGCTCCGGCGGTATGGCGTTCCACAGGCGGAGCCACACGTCGCTGACGCACTCCTCCGCGTCCCGGGCGTCCGGCAGGATGTGCCGGGCGGCGGCAAGGCAGCGCTTTTCGTATTTCTCCTGCGCGGCGCGGATGGCCTCCGGGTCGCGGCGGAAAAAATGATCTATGATCTGAGCGTCCTCCATCGGGCACTCCCCTTTCTGTGTGTATCGGTCAGACCATCATAGCACACAGAAAGGGGAAACGCCATAGGAAATCAGAATTTTGCCAGGAATGCGTCGGGTACGGTGCAGCCGTCGGGCAGCACCTCCAGCACCACATAGTTGCCGTTGACGGTAACGGTGGCGTTGTTCTTCCACATACCGGCCTCCTCGGGGTAGTTGGTCTCGTCGGCCATGGCGTCCACACGAGCCTGGAAGCTCTGGCGAACGATCTCGGCGTCGGCGGCGCTCTCCGCCTCCACCATGGACACCTCGCAGGAGGTGGCGGTGGGCGAGATGAAGAACACGGACTGCTTCAGCTTGGCGTTCTCCAGACCGGGGTAGTAGCTGTTCAGGATCTCCACAGCCGTCTCCTCCAGCAGCACGGGCGCGTTGTCGCCCAGCTCCTCCTGCACCTGCTTGATACCGGCCTCGTACTCCGCCCGCAGGTCAACGGTCTGACCGTCGGTCTGCGTCTGGTCGTCCTTTTTCTCGCCGCCGATGTTATCCTCCTTCTGGCCGCAGGCCATCAGAGACAGCGCCATGACCAGCGCCAGCAGCAATGCAAATGTCTTTTTCATGATGTAAACACTCCTTTCGGGCGCGGGGCAGGCCCCGCGCACTTTACCGTTTCCGGAAGGACGGAAGCGTCCTCCGGCGGACAGCGAAACGCCGCCCTCTGCCAATACTGACGGCGGAGAACAGCGTTTGGTTTCGCTTTTTCGTTTATCGCTCGTGGGGCTTGGGGGCGTTCCAGCCCTCGGGGAAATTTTGCAGCACCCAATGGCGGGTGTGGTCGATGAACGCCTGCGTGGAGTGGGAGAGGGCGTTCTTGTCCTTGACACAGATGCCGATATCCCGGTGGAACACCTTGGGCAGGGTGCTGGCAGCCAGCGGATAGGCGCACTTGTAGAGCATCAGCTCCTCCATGACGCTGATACCCAGGCCGCCGGAAACCATGGCCAGGATCGTCTGGTCCTGCTGAACGGTATATTGGATCCGGGGCTGGACCTTGTAGTGATCGAAAATGGCCTGGATCTCATAGTCGTCGCCCTCATCCAGCAGGATAAGAGGGTACTGCTCCAGGGCCTCCGGCGGGAAAGGCTGGCGGCCCGCCAGCGGGTGGTCGCAGGGCAGGATGACCTTCCACTGGTCCCGCTGGAGCAGCCAGTAATCCAGATACTTCTCCGCCGGGGTGGGCAGGGAGATAAAGCCGCAGTCCGCCTGACCGTGGAGGACCCAGTCGGATATCTCGTTGTTGAAGTTGGAGGGCAGAAGCTCGAACTCAATGCGGGGGTACTTTTCCTGAAAGGTCTTGAGCATACCGGGCAGCCACTTTTCCGACACACTGGTAAAGGTTGCCACGCGGATAAGACCGGTATCCAGCCCCCGTAGGTCCTCGGCGTGCTGCTCCAGACGGTGGGACAGGGCGCACATCTCCTGAAAATATGGTGCCAGGGCGCGGCCGTCCGCCGTGGGGGTGACACCGCCGTGGCTGCGGACCAGCAGCGTGACGCCCAGCTCCTCCTCCAGCGAGCCGATGGCGTGGCTGACGCCGGACTGGGTGAAATTCAGGGCACGGGCGGCGGCGGTAAAGCTGCCCAGCTCCACGGTCTTGAGGTATATCTGGTATTTGGTGACGGACATGGGACACCTCCTTCAGGTCCAGTATAGCATATCTCGCCATGTGCTGCAAAGTATTTTTCATGGTTTTGATGATAATCATGCGTTTTACAAATTGCTTATCCTGTGCTATGCTAAAGATACGTTAAGAAGCCCAAACGAAAGGAGGCGCTGAGCATGGTGCTGAACCTCATTCTGGCCGGCCTGGTGGCGGTCCTGGTGGTTACGGGTATCGTGTCCAAGGCAACGGACAAGTAACCCAACACCCTTTGTTTTCTATCCTTAATTTTTCTCCCTATTCCCCCTTCAAATTGGTGAATGCCGGCGCGCCCTCCCAACGTGCCGGTGAAAGGACGCCGCCCCCTTCGGGCGGCGCCCTTTTTGCTCCGGACGCAGCGCGGGAGGTGATCGCTTTTCCTTGCTATTTCATGCGGCGTATGGTATGATACCGGCGTTAAAGAGAAAGAGGTATTGCCTATGGACCAGAAAAAACTGCATATTCTGTCGCTGCTGGCGGCGCTGACCGCGGCCACCATCTTCGGCATGAGCTTTATGTTCTCAAAAATGGCGCTGGCCACAGCGGCGCCCACGGTACTGCTGGCCTTCCGGTTCACAGTGGCAGTGGCGGCCATGTCGCTGGTCATCGCGCTGAATGCTCTGGTGGGCAAGGTACGCGGAAAGCCGCTGTTCGCCTTCTCTCTGAAGGGAAAGCCGGTGGGCAAGCTGCTGCTGCTGGGCATCGTGCAGCCGGTGGCATACTTCATCTTCGAAAACTACGGCATTCTGTACACCTCCGCCGCTGTGGCGGGGACCATCATCGCGGCGGTGCCGGTGTGCTGCATCCTGATGGACGTGCTGGTTCTGCATGAGCGCGTCACCCGGCGGCAGGTGCTGTGCGCCCTGGGCGCGATCGGCGGCGTAGCGCTGATCTCCGTGGGCGGGGCGGTGATGATCTCGGCGCTGGGCCTGCTGTTCCTGCTGCTGACCATGCTCAGCGACACGGTGTACTACGGCCTGAGCCATGACGCCGCCAAGCGCTTCACCCCCTTTGAGATGACCTATGTGATGTTTGTGGTGGGCATGGCGGTGTTTATTCCGGTGGCGCTGATACAGGCCGGCGGGATAAGCAGCGAGCTGATCACCGCGCCGGCGCAAAGCGGCAGCTTCTGGCTGGCGGTGCTGTATCTGGGCATACTGTCCTCCGGCGTGGCCTACGGACTGCTGAACTTCGCCAACAGCCACCTGACGGTCTCAGAGAGTTCCCTGTTCTCCAACGTGACCACGGTGGTATCGGTGCTGGCGGGCGTGCTCTTCCTGAAGGAGGACTTCAGCCTGTGGCAGGCTCTTGGCGTAGTCATCATTCTGGTGTGCGTGTTCGTGGCCAACGTGTCCGGCAGCGAAAAGAAGTAAAAAGATCTCCCCCGACCGGGGGAGATCTTTTTATTTGCGGATGAGGGTCCCAGCCTTCACGCCGGTCATTTCTCCGTTCTTCACGGCCAGCCGGCCGGCCACCAGCACGGCGTCCATACCCAGGGCCGTTTGGCAGGGGTCCTGATAGGTACCGCGCTCGGTGAGGGCGGCGGGGTCGAACACACACAGGTCCGCGTCCGCACCCACGGCGATAACGCCCTTACCCGCAAGGCGCAGGGCCTGTGCCGGGGCCTGGGTCAGCTTGTGAACGCCCTGCTCCAGCGTCAGCACACCCTGTTCCCGGACGAAGTGCTGCAGCAGGCGGGTACAGCTGCCGTAGACCCGTGGATGGGGCATCCCCTCGGTGGGGTAGGTGGCGTCAGAGATCAGGCAGCTGAGGGGACTGCGGAGGATAGCGGCAATATCTTCCTCCGCGGCCATGAAGTCGATCATAGTCACCTGGCAGTGCTCGCGGATCAGCAGGTCGCAGCAGGCGTCCAGCGGGGATTTGTGCTCCATGGCAGCCTCCTGGGCAATGCTTTTGCCCAGCAGCGGCGCATCCTCCGGGCAGTGAAGACTGCTGAGGAAGATGCCGTCCCAGCCGGCCAGCTTGGCGATGTCGTCAAACCCACTGCCGTCTTCAATACGGTGAGCCAGCGTCTCGCGTTCGTGGGGGTCGGCCAGGCGGCGGACAACGGCGTCCATGCCGCCCTCCAGAAACTCCGGCGGCAGGATATGCAGCAGCTGGGTGGAGCCGGCGGTGTAGGGGTACACGTCGCAGCCCACGTCCAGGCCCTCCTCCTGCGCCCGGTGCAGCAGCTCCAGGGCCCGGGGTATTTTTTTGCCCCAGTTGTCCCGGCCCATGGCCTTCAGGTGGCTGATATGCAGGGGGACCCGCAGTTCCCGGGCCACCAGCAGCATCTCCTCGATGGAATCGCAGACGCCCGCGCCCTCCTGCCGCATATGGACGGTGAGTGGGATATCCTGCCCCGCGATGGGTGAGAGCGCACGGATCAGCTCCGCCGTGGTATAGAAGCACTCCGGGGCGTAACCCAGGCCCAGAGAAACGCCCAGCGCGCCGTCGGCCAGAGCCTGCTCCAGGGCGCGGTGCAGGGCGCGGTAGTGGCGGTCCTCCAGGTGCTCCAGCTCGTAGCCGGCCGCGTCCGCCCGAAGGACGCCGGCACCGGCCAGCATACCCACATGGACGGGGATATCCGGCACAGAGGCGAAATAGCCGGAGAGGGTTTCCGTCACCAGATCCGGCGGCAGGGCCCCTGTAATGGGCCGCAGGTAGTCCCGGATGGCGTCGCTATGGGCGGGGCCGAAGGGGGCGGCGCTGAGGCCGCAGTTGCCGTTGACGATGGTGGTAAGGCCCTGACACAGCTCCGCCGCGCCGAAACCCGGGCGGAACAGCGCCGCGTCGGCGTGGCGGTGGATGTCAATAAAGCCGGGGGTAACGGTCCTGCCGGCGGCGTCGATAACATGAGCGGCGGACGCTGCGGACAGATCGCCGATGGCGGCGATCCTGCCGCCGGAAACGGCCACATCGGCCGCAAATGCGGGGCGGCCCGTGCCGTCAACAACGGCGCCGCCCCGGATAAGGGTATCAAACATGGTCTGTGCCTCTCTCCTGCTTCCCTGCCGTCAGGGGCAGGGAGATACTAAAGGTGGTCACGCCGCCGCTGCTGTCACAGCGAAGGACTCCCCGGTGGGCATCCACGATGGCTTTGGCAATGGGCAGGCCCAGGCCAAAGCTGTCGCCGTCGGTACGGGCGTCGTCGGCGCGGTAAAAGCGGTCAAAAATGCGGGGGAGCTTGTCCGAAGGGATATCCGGCCCCTGATCGGTCACGGACACCACAGCGCGGCTGCCCTGCCGGACGGCGGTCAGGCGGATGGGCGTACCGGGTGCGGCGTATTTGACGGCGTTATCCAGCAGCACCGCCAGGGCCTGGCCCAGCTTGGCGCCGTCGCCCCGGACAGGAAGAGACGGCGCAATATCGTAATCCAGCACATGGCCGGCCTCAAAGGCCACCGGCTCAAACCGCAGGGCGGCAGTCACCGCCGCCTCCGACAGGTCGGTGACGGTGTCCGGCGGGCTGCCGGCGTTCTTCTGGGCGCGGAAGAGGGTGAGCATATCCTCCACCAGGGCCTTCATGCGGCGGCCCTCCGCCCGGATATTGTCCACGTAGACCGCCTGCTCCGGCGAAGCGCTCTGCTCCAGCAGCTCGGCGGAGGAAAGGATGACCGTCAGAGGGGTCTTCAGCTCATGGCTGGCGTCGGAGAGGAACTGCTCCTGCTGGGCCCAGGCGGCACCTACAGGCTTGGTAACCACACCGGAGAGCAGGTAGCTGCACAGAAACAGCACCACCAGTGCGCCGCAGCCCACCAGAGAGCAGGCCTTCAGCAGTGTGTGCAGGGAGGTGTATTCCAGATAGGTATCGGTAAACGCAATGGCAGTAGTGGTGTAGCCCCGCTGGCGCAGGTAGCGCAGATGAAATTCGTCCAACGTGCCGGCGTCCTCGTCCGCCGCCAGGGCGGCAGTGACGATCTCCGCCATGCGGGTCTCGTCGCTGAGGTCATAGTAGCTGTTGCCGGCCACGCGGACGGTGCCGCTGCCATAGACCTCGGCCACAAAGCAGGGGATGCTGTCCATGCCGGGCTGGCTGCGGCCATAGTCGCCCTGCTCCAGCGCCTGATACAGCTGCTGCTGCACATTCTTGTGATAGTTGCCCCGGGAGATGAAGTACACCGCCGCGAACACCGCCAGCAGCACCAGCGAGATCAGTAGCATATTGGTGGCCACCACCTTCCAGCGAAGGTGCCGGATCATGCCTCCACCTCCAGACAATAACCCACCATACGGAGGGTCTTGATCTTCACAGTGGATTGCAGATGGGTGAGCTTGCGGCGAAGGAAGGAGATATAGACCTCCACGTTGTTGTCCTCGGCGGCGGAGTCGTAGCCCCAGACCTTCAGGATCAGCTGCTCCTTGGAGACGATCTGACTGCCGTTCCGCATCAGCAGCTCCATCAGGTCGTACTCCCGGCGGCTGAGGCGGACGCTTCGCGGGCCGCATTCCAGCAGGAACGTGCCCATGTGCAGCGTCAGGTCGCCGAAGGCCGTCACCTCCGGGTCGGTAGCGGCGTCCTCACCGCCACGGCGCAGCAGGGACCGGATACAGGCAAGCAGCTCCTCCGGCTCGAAGGGTTTGGTCAAGTAGTAGTCCGCACCGGCGTCCAGGCCGCGGACGCGGTCATTCAGCTCACTGCGGGCGGTGAGCATCAGCACCGGCAGGCGGCTGCCGCCGCCGCGCAGCTGGCGCAGCAGGGCAAAGCCATCCATGCCGGGAAGCATGGCGTCCAGCACCAGCAGGTCGTAGATATCGCTGCGGGCGTTGTCCAGGCCGGAGATGCCGTCATAACACACGTCGGCGGTGTAGCCCTGGCGGCGCAGCAGGTCCTGCAGGGTGCCCGCCAGGCGCTTTTCATCCTCCACGATCAGTATACGCATAGCCGCGCCTCCCTTTTCATGGCTTACAGCCCCGTCTCGGACAGGGTCAGGATCTGGGTCAGGGACGACTCCTCCATCCGATAGATGGTGGTGTCACCGTCCAGGGCCACATAGCGGCCGCCGTCGCCGGTGGACAGGCCGACGGCAAGGATCAGCGTCCGCTCGGCGCTGTTGTCAGCCAGGTAGTTCACCGTCAGCGTGACCTCCGGCGTGTCCAGGCCGCAGACGGCAGCCGCACCCTCCGCCGGGTCGTAGTCCACGCAGGCGGTGAGCGTCAGGGCAGCGATCTCGTCAGCCAGGGCGGCGGTCTTTTCCGTGACATCCCGGTTGGCGCTGCGACGGGTACCGTCCTCGGCGGTGTAGAAGGAGACCGCGGCGGTGCCGTCGGCGCGCAGCAGGCTCACGCTGATCAGCCTGTCCGCCTCGATGACCGGCAGAACGGGCAGGACCGCCATGGCGTAGATGCTGCGGCTGAGCAGCATCTTATTTTCGTCAGAGGTATAGCGCACCGTGCCGGCAGGGGTGAGCACGTACCAACGGCCATCCGCGGCCTGGTCGCCGAGATAATAGACGACGTCCACGCCGTCGGAGGTGACGGTGATGTACTTCTTGGGAGCCTCCAGTCCGTAAACCGCCAGCTCCTGCACATTGTCCACTGCTTCGCCGCTGTCCAGGGCGGCGGGCAGGGCCAGCAGGTCCTCCAGCGCCGTCTGATCCAAGGGGAAGGCGGGGTCGTCAAACCAGGTCCAGGCGCCGGTTTCGTCCTTTTCAAAGCGGAGGGTCACATCGCCGTCGCACAGGGCCAGGGCGGTGACGCCTTCTACGGGCGGGGCGGTCTGGGTGGAGGCGTCCACCATCTCTTTACCTTTTGTATTGCCGCAGGCGGACAGCAGCAGCGTCGACCCCAGCAAAAACGCCGTCAGGCGCAGAATTCGCCTCATCATGGTTTCGGTTTTCTCCTTTACTTTCGTTTACTTTCCGTTGCTTTTGCTGTATACATTCGCGTTCGCTATATGTTACGTTTGCTTTCAGTATAACAACTTTTCAGGAAAAAGAAAAGTACATTCCGTGAATTCTCCCGTTCCCGGCGGCGCGGACGGGCGAAGCACAGAAAAAGACCGGCCCGCGCCGGTCTTTTTTTGTCGTTACCCACAGAGATGCAGCGCAGGTGTGCTGTAATGGCCGAGACGGCAGTTCCGCGCCGGTCTTTTTCTTTGCGTTACTTGCAGAGATAGCTGAACCAGCCCTCATTGCTGCGCTGCTCGAATACATCCCAGCCGTCGGCCTTCAGCTTTTCCAGCACCTCCGCCGCCCGGTCGTCGATGATGCCGGAGCAGAGGAAGAGGCCGCCGGGCTTCAGGAAGGGACGGACGTGGGGGCTGAGGCCCATGATGACATCCGCCACGATGTTGGCCACCACGATATCATAGCCGGCGCCCATCTCCTGCCGCAGGGCGGCGTCGGTGAGCACATCGCCCCAGCGGACGGTGTAGCGGTCCTTTTCGATACCGTTCAGGGCGGCGTTCTCATAGGCCACGTCCACGCACTTCTCGTCGATGTCACAGGCGAAGGCGCTCTCCGCGCCCAGGCGCAGGGCGGCGATGGACAGGATGCCGCTGCCGCAGCCCAGGTCCAGGACACGCTCACCGCCGTGAATGTGGGTATCCAGCGCCTGCAGGCACAGGCGGGTGGTGGCGTGGCTGCCGGTGCCGAAGGTCAGGCCAGGGTTCAGCACCAGCTTCACCCGCGTGGGGTCGGCGGCCTCCTCCCACTCCGGCACCACCAGCAGGCGGCTGCCGATCTCCATGGGCTTGTAAAACTGCTTCCAGTTGTTCTCCCAGTCCTCGTCGGCCACGTCGGCCATGGTCAGCAGCAGGGGCGCGTACTCCGGGTGGTCCTTTTTCAGCGCCGACATGGCCATACGCACGGCGGCCACGGTGCCGTAGGCATCCTCGTTCCGTTCCAGATAGAACGTCACGCGGCTGACACCCTTTTTCTGCGCCAGCAGATCGTCATCCACATAATCCCAGTATTGGCGGTTGTTCTCCAGAAAGCTCTGAAAGTCCGCCTCGTCATCGATCATCACGCCGGTAACGCCCTGCTGCTCCAGCATGTCCGTCACCGCGTCCAAGCCCGCGTGGCTCGTGTCGATCTTGAGTTCCAGCCAGTCCATAGGATGACCTCCCGCAAAGTTGAAATGCACCGTACACCGCCAGCGGCGACGGAGCTTGTGTCCCGTCGATGGCAAGCCTCTAACGGCAATGGATCTTGCGCCAGGACGAGGCGCTCCATCGATGTCGGATCTTGCGTCCTGCCGATGGCAAGCCTCTAACGGCAATGGATCTTGCGCCAGGACGAGGCGCGGCGGCGCAGGCGTACTTTGTGTACGGCAAGCCGCCGCAACGAAGTATTGGCGCAAGAGACGCGCCGTTATCTCTTGGTGCCTACGAAGAATATGCCCATGGTATTCGGCCCCGTGTGGCTGCCGATCACAGGCCCGATGTAGTTGATATAGACCTCCTTGACGCCGTAGCGGGCCTTCATCTCCTCGGCCACGGCGCGGGCCTCCACCTCGCAGTCGGCATGGCAGATGAACATGACCTGCTCGCTGGGCTCGATGCCCAACTCGGCGATCTTGTCGATGAGGGCCTTCAGGCTGGCCTTGCGGCCGCGGACCTTGCTGACGGGGACCAGCTTGCCCTCGTCGGAGGTGTGCATGACGGGCTTGATGGAGAGCATGGAGCCGAAGAACGCGGCGCCGGCGCTGAGACGGCCGCCCATCTTCAGGTAGTTCAGGTCGTCCACGGTGAACCAGTGGTCGATGTGGAGCTTGTTGTCCTCCACCCACTGCACCAGCTCCTGAGCGGAGAGGCCCTCGCGCTTCTTCTGGACGGTCAGATAGAGCAGCAGGCCCTGGCCCAGAGAGGCGGAGAGGGAGTCCACCACATAGATGTTGGCATCGGGGAACTCCTCCTTCATGTCCTGGGCGGCGATGCACGCACTTTGGTAGGTGGTGGAGAGGGCGCTGGAGAAGTTGATGCTGACGATGTCCTTGCCGGCAGCCAGAATGGGGCGCATGGCCTCCTGAAACTGGCCTACGTTGGCGGCGGCGGTGGTGGCCAGCACGCCGCCGCGGATCTTGCCGTAGAAATCCTCGAAGCTGATGGCGCTGCCGTCCAGCAGGTTGGGGTAATCGTGCCCATCGATGTGGACGGTCAGGGGCACCACGGTCAGCTCCAGCTCCTTGGCCATGTGGTCGGTCAGGTCGCAGCAGCTGTCGGTCATAATGACATATTCGCGCATGGGATAAACCTCCTTGGGAGTGATATTCCCCGCTATCATAGCATGAAAACCGCCGCAGGAAAAGAGCCAAATTGTAAATAATACAGAATATTAGCAGAAATACAGGCGTCTATCGCCTATTTCCCCACGCAGAAGCGGGAGAAGATGGTGTCTACCAGATCGTCGCGGACCTGTTTGCCGTTCAGCTCACCCAGCGCGGCCAGTGCCGCCTCGCAGTCGGTGAGCACCACGTCGGGGGTCATGCCGATACGGAGGGCGCCGCGGGCCTCGGCCACGGCGGAGAGGGCTCGGTTGGCGGCGTCGGCCTGACGGGCGTTGGTCAGCAGCGCGCCGCCGGCAGTCTCGCCCGACGGGAACTGCGCCGCGATGGCGTCGGTCAGCGTGTCCAGTCCCGCGCCGGTGGCGGCGGAGACGGACAGCACGTTGTCGAAGCGGTCCGCCAGGGCGCCGACGTCCAGCGCCCGGGGCAGGTCGGATTTATTGACGGCCACGATCAGGTGGGGGACGGTGTTGGCCAGGGCGATGGCGGCCTCGTCCTCCGCCGTCAGCGCCCGGGAGCCGTCCAGCACCAGCAGGGCCAGAGATGCCTGCTTCGCGGCGGCGCGGCTGCGCTCCACACCCATGGTCTCCACGGCGTCGCCGCCGTCGCGGATGCCCGCCGTGTCGATGAGCCGCAGGAGCACGCCGCCCACGGTGACCTTTTCCTCCACCGTGTCGCGGGTGGTGCCGGCGATGTCGGTGACGATAGCCCGGTCATAGCCCAGGAGGGCGTTCAGCAGAGAGGATTTGCCGGCGTTAGGCTTGCCCAGCAGCACCGTGGGCACGCCCAGCTTCAGCAAACGGCCGCGGGAAAACCCGGCCACCAGCGCTTCCAGATCGTTCTGGGCCCGGCGCAGGGTGTCCAGCATCTGCTCGCGTTGGAGATCCTCGATGTCCTCGTCCGGATAGTCTACCACGGCGTAGAACCGGGCGGCCATGTCCATGAGGCCGTCGTAGATACGCGCCACGGTGCGGCTCAGCGCGCCGTCCAGCTGGCAGACGGCGTTGTGGGCCTGCTGGGCCGTCTCGGCGTCGATCAGGTCCGCCACGGACTCCGCCTGGAGCAGGTCCAGCCGCCCGTTGAGAAAGGCCCGCTTGGTAAACTCGCCGGGACCGGCCTGGCGGCAGCCGGCGGCAAACAGGGCGCGGAGGCCCGTGTCCAGCACGATGGGGCTGCCGTGGCAGTGGAGCTCGGCGCAGTCCTCGCCGGTATAGCTGTGGGGCGCGGGGAAACGGACGCACAGCACGCTGTCGATGACCTGCCCCGTCTCGTCCAGCAGCTCGCCCAGCACCATGGCGCGGGGGCGCTGCTGCGCGGCGGGCCTGCCGTTTTTGGCGCGGAACACCGCGTCCAGCGCGGCACAGGTATCCGGGCCGGACAGGCGCAGGATACCGATGGCGCTGGGCTGACCGGGCGTGGCGATGGCGGCGATGGTGTCGGACATAGGCGGGACCTCCTTGCAGGGTGTTTTTCTCAGTATACCACAGGCGGCGGGAAAAAGAAATATCCCCCGGCGGACCGGGGGATATAAAAACGATGCTTTACTTGATGGGCTCGCCGGCGGCTTCCTTGGCGGCGATCTCCTTCATGGCGTCCTTGTGGCTCAGGTTCACGCGGCCCTTCTCGTCGATCTCCGTGACCTTGACCCACATCATGTCGCCGATCTTGCAGGCGTCCTCCACCTTCTCGATGCGCTTGTCGGCCAGCTTGGAGATATGGACCAGACCGTCCTTGCCGGGGGCCAGCTCCACGAAGGCACCGAAGGTCATCAGGCGCACGACGCGGCCGTAGTACAGCTGGCCCACCTCGGGCACGAAGACGATGTCGTCGATGCACTTCTTGGCCTTTTCGCAGCTCTCGGCGTCGGGGGAGGCGATGTGGATGGTGCCGTCGTCGTCGATGTCGATCTTGGCGCCGGACTCGGCCACGATCTTCTGGATGACGGAACCGCCCTTGCCGATGACGTCGCGGATCTTATCCGGGTCGATGTGCATGGTGACCATCTTGGGGGCGTACTTGCTGACCTCGGGCCGGGGCTGGGCGATGCAGGGCAGCATGACCTGGTCCAGGATCTGGCAGCGGGCGTCATAGGTGATGTCCAGCGCGTTCTTGATGATCTCCATGGTCAGACCGTCGTTCTTCAGGTCCATCTGGATGGCGGTGATGCCCTTCTTGGTGCCGGCCACCTTGAAGTCCATCTCGCCGTGGAAGTCCTCCACGCCCTGGATGTCGATGAAGGTGGTGAAGGAGCCGTCGTCGTCCTGGATCAGGCCGCAGGAGATGCCGGCCACAGGGGCCTTGATGGGCACGCCGGCGTCCATGAGGGCCAGGGTGCTGCCGCAGATGGAGCCCTGGGACGTGGAGCCGTTGGAGGACACGACTTCGCTGACCACGCGGATGGCGTAGGGGAACTCCTCCACGGGAGGAATGACGGGCAGCAGGGCGCGCTCGGCCAGCGCACCGTGGCCGATCTCGCGGCGGCCGGGGCTGCGGGCGGGCTTGGCCTCACCGACGGAGTAGCCGGGGAAGTTGTAGTGGTGCATATAGCGCTTCTCGGTCTCCTCCCAGATGGTATCCAGCTTCTGGTTGGCGGACAGAGTGTCCAGCGTGCAGACGGACAGCACCTGCGTCTGGCCGCGGGTGAACAGGCCGGAGCCGTGGACCCGGGGCAGCACGCCCACCTCGGCGTCCAGGGGACGGATCTCGTTCTTCTGGCGGCCATCCACGCGGTGACCCTCCAGCAGCCACTTCTTGACGATCATCTTCTGGAACTTGTAGGTGATCTCCTCCAGGTACTGGTCCATGTTGGGGTACTCTTCCAGGTACTTCTCGTGCCACTTCTCGATCATGGCGTTCCAGCGCTGCTCGCGGACGTTCTTGTCGTCGGTGTCCATGGCGGCCTTGGCCTCGTCCATGAAGTCGGCGGTGATCTTGTTGAACAGCTCGTAGTTGAAGTCGGCGTGGGGATAGTCGAACTTGGGCTTGCCGATCTCCTGCACCATCTGGTTGATGAGGGCGATCTGCTTCTGGTTCTCCTCGTGGGCCTGCTTGATGGCCTCGAACATGACATCGTTGGGGACCTCGTTGGCGCCGGCCTCGATCATGACGACCTTCTTGCCGGTGGAGACGACGGTCACGTCCAGGTCGCTGACCTTGCGCTGCTCGGCGTCGGGGTTGAAGACCAGCTTGCCGTCCACCAGGCCCACCTTCAGGGCGGCCACGGGGCCGTTCCAGGGAATGTCGGAGATGGCCAGGGCGGCGGAGGTGCCGATCAGCGCGGCGATCTCGGGGGAGCAGTCGTGGTCCACGGCCATGACGGTGCACATGACGGACACGTCGTTGCGGAAGTCGTAGGGGAACAGGGGGCGGATGGGGCGGTCGATGACGCGGGAGGTCAGGATGCCCTTCTCGCCGGGACGGCCCTCGCGGCGGTTGAAGCTGCCGGGGATGCGGCCCACGGCGTACATCTTCTCCTCGAAGTCCACGGACAGGGGGAAGAAGTCGATGCCGTCGCGGGGACGGGGGGCGGCGGTGACGCAGCAGAGGACGCGGGTGTCGCCGTAGCCCACCATGACGGCGGCGTTGGCAAGCTCGGCCAGCTTGCCCACCTCCAGCGTCAGGGGACGGCCGGCCAGGTCCATGGTGTATTTGTGATAGTGGGGGAACTGGCGCTTGGTGATGATCGTTGACATATCGTTTCTCCTTTTTTGTGAAATGGCATTCTGCCCGCGACCTATCGCCGTTAGCACTTGAAAACGCTCCGAAACCCTGAATTTCGGCGCATTTTCAACTGCTAATGGTCAATTTGTACACGGCGCAGAATGTGAAAGAAGGGTGATGCGCAAGCGCACATCACCCTGTTTCAACTTACTTACGCAGACCCAGCTTGGCGATCAGGGCACGATAACGCTCGATGTCCTTCTTGGCCAGGTAGTCCAGCAGACGACGGCGCTTACCGATCATCATCTGCATACCGCGGCGGCTGTGGAAGTCATGGGGATGGACCTTCAGGTGCGCGGTCAGCTGGTTGATACGCTCGGTGAGAATGGCCACCTGGACCTCGGGGGAGCCGGTGTCGGTCTCGTGGGTGCGATTGGCCTCGATGATAGAGGTCTTCTGGTCTTTCAGCATCATGGTTGTGTTTCCACCTTTCTTGAAATACGCCCGCAGCCTGGGCCGTGGGAGAGATGGAACGCTCCGCAGGGCTAAGGCAGGGGTCGGACGCGCTTAGCGCGTACTTTGAGATGATACCACAGAAAATCACCGTTGTAAAGTGGTTTTTGCGGCATTTCCGGGGATTTTTACGCCGTTACCTGAATGGCGGCCACGGGACAGCTGTCCGCCGCCTCCTGCACGCCGATCTTCTGCGCGTCCGGGATAGGGTCCACCGTCACCCGGGCGGGCTCGCCGCTGTTCAGCGCAAACACCTCCGGGCACAGCCCCGCGCACAGTCCGCACTGGATGCACGCCTTCTCCAACACCATTGCCTGCATGGAACACACCTCCTTTTGATTGATGGAAGTATTTTCCCCGGTTTGCGGCGGGGTTATTCAGCTCTCCGCGATGTGCCGGGCGAAGGCCGCCGCCTGCGCCTCGATGCCCGGCAGCTTCACCAGACTGCCGCGCTCATTGGCCGTTTCCAGCAGGGAGAAACGGGGCGGAAGGTAGAAGGACTTGTTCATATTCAGGGCGGAGATCAGCTGGCGGGCCAGCAGGTCGCCGCCGGAGTAGCCGGAGACGATCAGGCCGAAGAGCCGCTTGTCGTACATACGGGTCTGGCGGAACAGGGCCGTGAGCCGGTTGACGCAGGCGGTCAGATTGGCAGCCAGGGCGTCGTTGTAGTTGGCGCAGAGCATGACCAGGGCGTCGCATTTCCGCACGGCGGGATAGACCTCGTCCACCATGGGGCCGCCGTAGAAGCAGCCGCCCTGCTCGCCGAAGTGGAGACAGGCGGTATAGCTGCACCCGTTGCAGTCGGCCATGGTGCCGTTGCGGAGGCAGATCTCCTGCACGCCGAGGTCCGACGGCAGGCCGGCCTTCACCAGCTCCCACAGGGCCAGGGTGTTGGACGTGGTGCGCTGGGAGGCGTGGAGAGCCAGCACATGGCGGAGGGGGGCGGGCTTTTCCCAGCCGTTCAGGCGGGAGAGCAGCTCTGCCACGGCGGCATGGAAGGCCGTGACCTCATCGGTACCGCCGATCTGGGCCTGGGTGCGGAAATTCCGCAGGGAGCCGGTGGCCTCCACCAGCGGGCGGCCGAGGAAGCCGCAGCCCGCCTGGTTGGCGGCGAAGACCATGTCCCGGGCCACATCCTTGGTGTAGAACTCGCCCACGCCGGTGACGATGCACGCGCCGATACTGTCGGAGAGCAGGTCTGTGCTGCGGCGCAGGCGGGAGAGCATACGGTAATAGGCCATATTGCAGCCGCCCTCGTCCAGCGCCACAGCGAACAGCAGACGGAGGCCGGCCAGGTCCTCCAGCCCGTCATTGGGGTCGCGGATATCGCTGCCCGGGGGCAGCAGGGGCGCCAGCAGGTCCCGCAGGGCGGGGCTGCGGTCGTTTTCGGGGAGCAGAACGGTGAGCATGGCGGATACCTCCGTTATTCTATGGCGTTCAGCTTGGCGCGGGTGTCGTCGATACGCTTTTGCAGGGCGGGCGGCAGGGTCAGCGGCTCCGTCTCGATGCCGGCGGGGGTCAGACGATTGCGGCATCCCATGAACACCTGGCCGTCGTAGACGGAGGAATAATGCCACTGCCCCCGCAGCAGGGCCAGCAGGCTCAGCGCGCCGGAGGACAGGGCCGGGGCCACATAGGGCTTGTAGCCCAGCTTACGCATCTCCAGATTGGCGTGGGCCACCTTCTCCGTCAACTCACGGGAGAGGGCGTCGTCGTAGTGCGCAATGGAGTTGGCCAGCACCAGGTCCTCGCCGTGGGGGCCGAAGGCGCGGCCCTCGGTGAGGTAGGACGCGAAGCGAGAGTCCCTCCGGGCATAGTACAGGGCGCGGGCGTGCATAACGCCCAGGCCGAAGCCCCGGACCTGGGCCGGGGACAGGCCGCTTTCACGCAGGACGGCGCGGCAGAGGGGGTCCACCGGATCGCTGACCACGCAGAACAGGCCCCTGTACCGCCTGTCCCGGGCCATGCGGGCGTAGATGGACACCAGCTCCCGGTTCAGGCCGTACTGGGCCATGCGGACATCCCCCGCCGTGACGGAGGTATCCGGGATCATCCGGGAGGCGCAGAACAGGAACACATCGCCGTCGAACAGCTGCTCCGGCGCGATGATGTCCACCGGGGGCAGCGCCGCACCGTCCGGGGACTGTATCTGGTTCAGCTCGAACTCCCAGCGCTCGGAGACGCCGGGGCGCACGTCGCAGATGCCGATGGAGTCTATCACGTCGCCGCCCATGAGCCGCAGGCCCGTCAGCAGCGTGCTGCCCACATCGCCCAGAGCCAGCAGGGTGACTCGGCACTCAGACGGGATGCGCGGCAGGTTGGTATCGTTGAGATCGATCATAGTAGCTTCTCCTGTTTCTATCTTTTTGCCTCCGGCGGGGTGCTGACGCGCAAATTTCACGCCACGGCAGGCCCCCTGAGGAATAGAGAATGTGCCGGATCTTTCGTCCTGCCGATGATGAGGCAGCGCCGCACAGTCTTGATAAGGGTTCAGATTTTGTGTCAAGACGAGGCGCGGAGGCGCAGCCCCCCCTTGAGGAATAGAGAATGTGCCGGATCTTTCGTCCTGCCGGTGACGAGGCGGCGCCGCATAGTCTTGATAAAGGTTCAGATTTTGTGTCAAGACGAGGCGCGGAGGTCTCCCTGAGGATTAGAGAATGTGCCGGATCTTGCGTCCTGCCGATGGCAAACCGACGAAGGCGTACCGTGTGTACGTCGAGGAGATTTGACGATGGCAGGGCGGAAAAGACGGTGCATTATCTCGCGGGGCGCATGCGTTTCAGGAGCTCTATATCTCCCTCAAGATACGTGCTGGCGGCGCGGGAGAGATCGTAGGTCATGCAGCCGCCCTTGTCGGGACAGAGGGGCAGGATGACCGCTTCGCCGAGACGGCTGAGGGTGAGGTTGCGGGCGTAGAGGGAACGGAATTCCGTTTCAAGGGCCAGGAGGATATCGCGGGCATTCTCAAGGCAGCAGAGGGAGAGCTCCCAGGCGGTCTCGTCGTCCATGCCGGTGTATTCGGGGGCGGCGTAGGGCAGGATGCGGTTGACGGCGGGCTGAAGGCCGCCGGGCAGGGCCTCGCTGCGGCGGACGGTATCGCCGCCGATGAAGGGATAGAGCGTGGACTCGACGAAGCGCAGGCGCAGGTTGGGCAGGTAGTAGATGGCGTCCACGTCGTAGCCCAGCTGCTCCATCAGGTCGCGGCCCATGCCGGTGAGGTAGCCCACCAGCACCTGGTCCACGGGGGTATTCGTCTCGGCGAGCAGCGGGGCCAGGCGGCGGATGCGCTTGCCGTCGTGGAGCATATCGTCCACGAGAATGACGGGGCGGGCAAAGGCGTGGATGGTGCGGACCTGGTCGGGCAGGGGCGAGTAGTCCGGGTAGGCTTCGATGGAATAGGTGCTGAGGTCCGGCTCGTAGACCTTGTCGGTACGCAGGGTCTTGGTGACGGTGTTGGGCACGGCCACACCGCGGAGGATCTTGCCGTAGGGGACGCAGATATCCGGGCCGAGGACGCGGGGCGTGGTGGGCTCCGCGGGGACGCCGTTGCGGCCGGTGATACGCTGGAGCAGCCGGTGGTAGATGACGCCGGCGGACAGGCTGAGCACCAGAGATCCGGGCTGCAGCTTTGTCAGCGCCGCCTGCAGGCGGCGGTGGGCGGCGGCGATGGCGGCAAGCACCCGGGGCGAGGAGCTGAAGGGCGCCTTCACCGCGGTGTCCACGTTGCGGCTGAGGACGATGGGGCAGCGCATATCCACGGCCAGGGCTTCCGTGCTGTCACCAGCCGGGACGAAGCCCTGGAGCGTCAGCAGCTGGCGGCCGTAGCCGGAGACGGCGCCCTCCAGGGGAAGGTAGAGGGCATAGGTGAACTCACGGCTGAGGGCCAGGGTCAGCACCTCGGTGATGAGCAGCTGGCAGAGGTCGCTCTGGCGCTCGCCCCGGGGCACGAACAGGCCGCTGATGAGCAGGGTGCGGCCGCCGGCGTTCTGGCGGACCAGGCCGGAGAGGGCCGGGTCGCCCAGGCGGGCGAAGAGGCGGGCGGAGTCCAGGCAGGCGTAGCTGGCCGCGCCCAGAATGGTGCCGTCGGTGTCCCGGCAGACCATCACGTCGTCGCCGCGGCTCTCGATCTGCGTCCGCAGCGCCGCGGCGGTGGGCACGGAGAGCATGGTGCGGAGGAATTTCTCCGCCGTCTCCGGCGAGGCGGGCAGGAAGCTCAGGTCCTCGGTGCGGAGAACGGGCTTGTCCTGGGGCTCGCGGAGGTACAGGCCGCGGCGATAGATGAACTCTTGCACCGTGGGATCGATGAGGTTGGAGATGTCGCGGTTGGCATCCACCGCCTCGCGGATGCGGGTGGAGCTGATCTCCTCCAGCTGGGGCGGGAGCGTCAGCTCCAGCACCTTGCCGGTGATGCAGCTGTAATCCGCCGGCTCGGCATCCGGCTCGGTGCGGCGGAAGACCACGTGGTCGAAGGTGTGGATGGAGTCCGGCGTGACGGACTTTTTGTAGGACGAGGCGTGGAGCACCACGTCGCTGCCCACCACGATGGACACGCTGCGGCCCGGGAAGGCGGCGCGCAGCTCGTGGAGGTTCTCCGGGTTGGCGATGTTCACCGGGAAGTCCTCCGGGAAAATGCTGACGTGGAACACGTCGGCCACGGCCATGGCGGCGATGCGCCGGCGCAGGCGATAGGGCTGGGTCTTTTTGGACCAGGAGAACTCGTCAATGGCCAGCAGGACCTCGAAGCCCTGGTCGCGGATGGCCCGGACGATGCCCTTGTGGGACAGGGTGAAGGGGTCGAAGGTACCGGGGAAGAAAGCCACGGGGCGGGGCACGCCGAAGTCAAAGCCCTTGTGGAACAGGCGCTCCTCGGTGATGAAGCGGTAGAGCTTGCCCAGCATGGCGGCCCGGTAGTAGAACGTCAGGCCCTCGCCGGGGAATTCGTCCTGGGCGGAGAGCAGCTTGCGCTGGGTGAGCATAAAGGCGCGGCGCTTTTCGTGGCGGCCCAGCTCTCCGGAGCCGAAGACCCGGCGGCCCAACACGAACAGGGCCTCCTGCCGGGTGGCGCCGTCAATGCCGCTGAGGCCCCGCATCAGCAGGCCCAGCAGCCGTTCACGGCGGCGGCGGTAGGCGTCGTCCGTCTCTGGGAAGCGGGAGCGATAGGCATCGTACGCCTCATAGATGACGCCCACGGTATCCAGCACGGAGGCGGTAACGCGGCTGTCGGAGGAGCTGAGGTTCACGCGAAGGTCGTCCAGCACCTCATCCAGCTCCGCCGGGGGCAGCCACAGGGCAAAACGGCCCAGGTAGTCGGGGATATACTTGGTGAACTCCTGCTGGCCCAGCTCCAGGCCGCGGCACAGCTCCACCGCCACCTCGTTGCGCTGGTCGGCCGTCAGGCGGGGCGCCAGGGCCAGCAGGGCGTTGCCGGCGCTGTGGCGGACGGTGACGCGGTCGCTGACCTTGATGAGGTTGGACAGGTGGGTGGCGATATGGAGGGCGGGGCTTTTGCCGCTGCGGGCAAAGTCCGTCAGCAGGCGCAGGTTGCCCTGCTTGGTGATCCACGGCGTGGCGGTCTTCAGGTTGTCCAGGAAGATCTCGGAGACCACGTCCTCCGGCAGAAGAAGGGGCGCGCCCTGAGAGAGCACATCCTGCTTGAGATAGCGCAGGGTGCCGCTGTCGCCGTCGGGGACGGCGGTCACGGCCTCCAGCGCGCGGCCGTCCTCCGGGTACAGGCGGGCGAGACGGTCCAGCAGCAACACGGCGGCCATGCGGATGGTCAGGTCCTTACGCAGGGACAGGGCGGCGGCAAAGTCCGTCATCTGCCGGGCGCGGAGGGCCGTATAGGCCGTATCCGGCAGAGCGGCGGCGGTATCCAGCAGCTGGAAGGCGGTGTAGTCGTCCAGATCCTCCGGCCTGCGGTAGTAGGCGAACATCGGGGCCAGGAAGCGCTCCTCCCGGCCGGGGCAGTGGCTCAGCAGGGAGCCGACGGCGAATTTCAGGGTATAGCCGATCCAGCGGCGGTGCTGGGGCATGAGCTTATGGTCGGGATACAGTATCTTGTCCAGATAGAGCCTCCACTGGTCCACGTCGGTGATGGCCCGGGGATCCGGGCGGATGTCGGCGGGGCGCTCCTTGGCGTAGCCGGCGTGGAAGCCGGCGATGATCTCGCCCAGCAGCGCCGCCGCCTGACGGCGGATATCGCCCTCGCGGTGCATCAGCAGCTCGTAGAGGAACGTCAGGGTCTGGACCTTCTGTGGGATATGCAGATAGAGGGAGTAGGACTCCATCACCGCCAGATAAGCGCGGAGACGGCGCCAATCCGTCTCGCCGCGGGCCTCCTCCAGCAGACGGGCGAAGCTGCGCTGATCGGTGAGGCGATGCATCAGCTCCATATTGTGGCCCACGCAGCGGAGCGTCAGGGCGCGGAGGGCCTCGTCGTCGGTCATAAGGGCGGTGTGCTTCTCCGGCAGCGGGGGCGTATCGCCGCCGGACATGGTGACATCCACGCCGCGGCTGACCATGAACTGCTCGAAGTCCTCCAGCCGGGCGTAGACCCGGGTATAGCGCTTCTGCTTCTCGCCGTCCACGTCATCCAGCTTATCCAGGATCACCTGAAAGGCCTGAGCCAGGGTGGAGATACGTGTGATCTCCCGGCCCTGCGCATCGTGGAGCTGCTTGACGCGGAAGTCGGCGTAGATCAGCAGCAGCGCCTCCACGGAGAGGTAGTCGGGCTCCAGGTCCCAGACGGAGTGGTTGGCGGCCACGTGGCCGATATCGGTCATCCGGCGGCGGCGGAACCACTGGTCGGTGTAGAAATAGTGCAGGTAGGGCACGCGCTCGCCGGGGCGGCAGCCGAACTTGCCCAGATCGTGGCCGGCGGCGGCGCCGGAGACCAGGGCCACGTCCACGGCCACGCCGCTTTTCCGCAGGGCGCGGGCGGCGGTGACGGCGAGGTGGTGGACACCGGCGATATGCTCAAGGGTGCGGTAGGGCGTGACCTCCAGGCCCAAACGCATCAGCTCATAGATGAACTCCCGCCTCCACAGGCGCAGGAAGCGCTGATAGGACGGGGCACAGGGACTGCCGGCCAGCTCATCATCGGTCAGGAAATCGAAGGTCCAGGCCGGGTCGTGGGGCAGCAGCTCCGCCTCGGCGGCGAACAGCACCTGCAGCACCGACAGCAGGAACACCGCACCGGGGGCGAAGGGCTCCGCATCGGTCTTTTCCGGGTAGAGCAGGCGGCGGGCATAGTCGTAGGCATAGGCCAGCCAGCCCTCGGACGGTTCGCCGGGGCACAGCGTCTCCAGCTCCGGGCGGCAGAGGGCCAGCACGTCGGCGCAGCGGAGGCGCGCGCCGCTGAACAGCCCGGCAAAGCGCTGCATATAGCCCTCGCTCTCGATGGCGCGGAGCAGGGCGTTCCCGGGGGCAAAATAGTCCGCGGCGGGACGGTCGGAAAGGCGGCGGCGCAGGGCCAGGTCCATCTGGCGGATACGTTTTTTGTTCATGGCAAAACCTCCTGCCGGTGGTATCGTACGCGGGCCGTGTCCGCCGAAAGGCGCCCGTACACCGGTAAGATGTCCGGGATGGACACGGCACACCATAATAATAGGACACTCCCCCGCACGCTGTCAATATTCCGCGGGGCGTTTTGCCACCGTTTTGATACGGAACCTTAGTAAGGTCTTAAGCGTGTGTTCACGATTTATTCACATTTTGAGGGCCAGGCGCATGATATGATATTGTCGGGGGCAGCGGCGGAACGGAATGACAATTTCTGCCGTCTAAGTAAATAGGCAAATCAACCCGCGGGCGCGCGGGAAGGAAAAAGGAGAACACGACATGAAAAAAGCGGCTTTTGTACTGGCGCTGGTGATGCTGCTGGGCTGTGTGTCCGGCTGCGGCGCAGCGGAGGGCGAGGCCTCCGTGCAGTCGGTGTCTATGATCTGCGGGCTGGGGTCCGTAGGTCTGGCGGACCGGTTCGCAGGCATCGTCAGCCCGCTGGGCGAGACGACCATCAAGAAAAACGACGCCATGACCATCGACACCATCAAGGTGAAGGTGGGCGACAGCGTGAAAAAGGGCGACGTGCTGCTGACCTATGACCTCAGCCAGATCCGCACCGACCTGGAGATGGCCCAGCTGGAGCTGGAGCAGCTGAACGCCACGCTGGAGGACCAGCAGGCGGAGCTGGAGCGTATACAGAAGCTGATGGACAGCACCTATGACGACGCCACCAAGCGGCAGTACGCCCTGGATCTGCGGGAGCAGAACGTGAAGGTGCTGGAGACGAAGGCCAACATCGCCACCAAGAAAAAGGACATTGAGAAGCTGAAGGCCAACACCGCCGACAGCACCGTCAAGTCCCCGGTGGACGGCGAGGTGCAGTCCCTGAACCCGGACGGCGGCACGGACAACTCCGGCAACGCCCTGCCGTTCATGACCATCGTGGAGACGGGCGGCTTCCGCATCAAGGGCTATGTGAATGAAAACAACGCCAGCGTGCTGACCGAGGGCACGGCGGTTGTCATCCGTTCCCGGGTCAGCGACCAGACGTGGAAGGGCAGCATCAGCTCCATCGACTGGAACAACGCCCAGCAGAGCCGCAGCGACTACGGCGACAGCGACACCGCCATGTCCAGCAAGTATCCCTTCTACGTGACGCTGGAGGGCGACGGCGAGGGCCTGCTGATGGGCCAGCACGTGTACATAGAGCCGGACTACGGTCAGGAGGACACCCAGGACGAGAGCCTGATCAACCTGCCCAGCTACTTCATCAACGACGCCGAGGGCAAGCCCTGGGTGTGGGCTCAGAACAGCAAGGGCAAGCTGGAGAAGCGGAGCATCACCCTGGGCGAGTACAACACGGAGACGGACACCTATCCCGTGACGGACGGCCTGACGGCGGAGGACTATATCGCCTATCCCGACGACAGCCTGAAGGCGGGCATGACGTGCATCACCTATGACGACGCCACCTTTGACCCCAGCGCCAGCGGCGGCGAGGTATACCCCGAGGGCGGCGGTGAAAAAATCGACGAAAACGTGCCCATGGACGGCATGGACGGCGGCGATATGCCCGCTGAGAACGACACCGTCACGGACGACGGCGGCACCGCAGCCGTGATTCCCGGCGGCGCGGCCGCCTCCGCGTCAGCGGTCATTCCGCCGATGGAGGGCTGAGCATGATTTTGGAAATGCGCGATATATGCAAGGACTACCCCATGGGGAAGTCCGTGGCACATATCCTGAAAAACGTGAACCTTGACGTGGAGGAGGGGGAATACCTGGCTATCATGGGCCCCTCCGGCAGCGGCAAGACCACGCTGATGAACCTGATCGGGTGTCTGGACGTGCCCACCAGCGGCAGCTATCTGCTGGGCGGACGGGACGTGACCACCTGCAACAACAAGCAGCTGGCGGAGGTACGGAACAAGGAGCTGGGCTTCGTGTTCCAGAGCTTCAACCTGCTGCCGAAGCTGACGGCGCTGGAAAACGTGGCGCTGCCCCTGCTGTACGGCGGGGTGAAGAAGGCGGAACGGCTGGAACGGGCCCGGGCCGCGCTGGAGACGGTGGGGCTTTCCGACCGGGTGGAGCACCGGCCGGACCAGCTGTCCGGCGGACAGTGCCAGCGGGTGGCCATCGCACGGGCCATCGTGGGCAATCCGAAGCTGCTGCTGGCCGACGAGCCCACCGGCGCGCTGGACAGTGCCAGCGGCGCGGCGGTGATGGAGCTGTTTCAGCAGCTGCATGACGGCGGCTCCACCATCATCATGATCACCCACGACCATTCCATCGCCAACCACGCCGCCAAGGTCATGACCATACGGGACGGCGTACTGTCGGGAGGTGACGACTATGAGTGAGAAGCTGACGCTGCGGGAAAAGCTGCATATCGGTGAAAAGCGCCCCGACGGCGAAAAGCCCCGCATGAGCAAGAAGCTGAAAAAGGGCATTATCGCCGCCGCCTGCGTGGTGGGCGTGTGCGGCGCGGTGTGGGGCGGACTGACCATCGCCCGGAACGCCCAGCGGGGCGACGTGAACGTATACGCCGTCAACGAGTGCGCCATGACCGACTACTGGGGGGACACCTCCAACACCAGCGGCATGGTGACCACGGACAAATTGCAGAAGATCTACATCTCCCAGAGCCAGACGGTGAAGAAGGTGTGGGTCAAGGAGGGTGACACCGTAAAGAAGGGCACGGCGCTGGTGAGCTATGACTCCACCCTGACACAGGCCACCGTGGAGCGCGCCAAGATCGACTATGACCGGCAGGTGGAGAACCTGGAGGTCATGAAAAATAAGCTGGAGCTGCTGAAGAAGGCGAAGAACAAGGAGACGCTGCAAAAAGAGTGCGACGACCTGGAAGCCAAGCTCAAAAACCTCAAGGCCGCATACGACAAGGACGAAAAGCATCCCTATAACGCAGATGCACCGGTGACAGAGGGGAAAATCACGCAGGCAGAACCGACCACCATCACCGTTAAGGGCGCAGACGGCAAGGAGCAGACCGCAACGGTATACTATTACAGCTGGCTGTCCCCCTCCACCATCGATGAAGCCAAGCTGGGAGAAATACTCAGTAATCTGGGTGTTACCCCCGCCGGAGACGTACTGACCGCCGTGGACACCTATGTGGTGCTGGTACAGCGTCACGGAGACAAGGTCGGCGGCTATGTGGAATCCACCTGGGGCATGGTGATCATGGACCGCTACACGGCAGACAATAACGAAGTGGATCCGCCCACACAGGCAAGCAAAAGCGTTTCCTTCCGACTGCTCAACAACCTGCCCGATTTTGTGGACACCGAGCGGAAGTACGACAGCAAAGAGATTCAGGATACCGAGCGGAAGCTGGCTATTGCCCAGGAGCTGCTGGATGCCTCCATGACCCAGCTGGATCTGAACAAGGCCATTCTGGAGAAGGCTCAGGCGGTAAAGGAGCAGGAGGTCAACCTGAAGGTGGCGAAGCTGAAGCTGGACAAGAAGCTGGCGGAGCTGGGCGACGGCAACGTGTACGCGGAGTTCGACGGCACGGTGAAGGCCGTGCGGGACCCGGACGAGGCCTATAACAACAGCGAGGCCGTGGTGGAGCTGTCCGGCGGCGGCGGATATTACGTCACCGGCACCCTCAGCGAGATGGATCTGGGCAGCGTGCAGGTGGGCGACAGCGTATCCATCAGCAGCTGGATGACCGGAGCGGCCTGCGAGGGCACCATCGTGTCTATCGACGACTATCCCACCAGCAACGGCAACAACTGGGGCGACGGCAACAGTAACGTGTCCTACTACCCCTTCAAGGTGTTTGTCACCGAGGACGCGAATTTGCAGCCCAATGACTATGTGGATATACAGTACCAGAAGGACACCAGCGCGGAAGAAAGCGGCAGCTCACTGTATTTGCAGAGCATGTTCATCCGGACCGACAACGGCAAGAGCTATGTGATGGCCCGGGGCGAGGACGGCAGACTGGAGCAGCGGTGGGTGCAGACCGGCCGGGATCTGTGGGGCAGCTACACCCAGATACGGGGCGGGCTGACCATCGACGACTATGTGGCGTTCCCCTATGGACGCGACGTGGTGGAGGGTGCCCACACCCAGGAGGCCACGACCGACCAGCTGTACAACTACGGCATATAAAGGAGGCGGGATAACCATATGTTGGAAAATATAAATCTCGCCTTTCAGGGCGTGTGGAGCCACAAGCTGCGGTCGTTTCTGACCATGCTGGGCATTATTATCGGTATCGCCGCGATCATCACCATCGTGTCCACCATTCAGGGCACCAACGAGCAGATCAAGCAGAACCTGATCGGCGCGGGCAACAACGTGGTGCGGGTGACCATCGGCGCCACGGACAGCCAAAACTATTTCGACCTGAACTACTCGGCGCTGCCGGAGGGTATCGACCCAGTGACCCGGGAGATGCGGGATGAGATGGAGAAGCTGGGTAGCGTGTCGCTGGTGAGTATGTACTACTCCCGGGATTGGTGCGACAACGTGTACGTGGGCAATACGGCGTTCAGCGGTTCGCTGTACGGCGTGGACGACCACTATCTGACGGCCGTGGACTACGCGGTGAACTACGGACGCTCCTTCACGGCGGCGGACTATGAGAACCGGCGGAATGTGGCGCTGATCGACGCGAAGTCGGCAAAGTCGCTGTTCCAGGGGGAGAACCCCATCGGCGGCACCATCGAGATCAACGGGATTCCGTTCACCGTGGTGGGTGTGGTGTCCTCCCGGTCCAGCAGCGGACCGGTGATCAACAGCTTTAAGGATTATCAGATGTACGCCGGCAGCACGGCGGGGACCATTTTCATCCCGGACGTGTGCTGGTCGGTGCCGTACCGGTATGATGAACCCCAGTACGCGGCGGTGCGGGCCACCAGCACCAACGACATGACCGCCGCCGGCGACAATGTGGCCAAGTATCTGAACGAGAACGCCATCCGGACCACGAAGTACAAGTACGAGTCCAAGGACCTTCTGCAGCAGGCCAGCGATCTGCAGAGCCTGTCGGAGAGCACCAACAAGCAGTTGATCTGGATCGCGGCTATCTCGCTGGTGGTGGGCGGCATCGGCGTGATGAACATCATGCTGGTGTCCGTCACCGAGCGCACCCGCGAGATCGGATTGAAGATCGCCATCGGCGCGCAGCAGAGCCGCATCCTCTGGCAGTTCCTGACGGAGGCGGCGGTGCTGACCAGCATGGGCGGCATACTGGGCGTGGCCACGGGCATCGGCCTGGCGGAGATGATGTCCCACATCATGGGGACACCGGTGGCCATCAGCGTACCGGCGTGCATCATCGCCGTGGCCTTCTCCATGGTCATCGGCGTGGTGTTCGGCCTGGTTCCGGCCATGAAGGCATCGAAGCTGAACCCCATCGAAGCCCTACGGAGAGAATGATACGCAGAAAGAAAAGACCGGCTTTCGCCGGTCTTTTTCTCTGTCTGCTCCCGGCGAAGACACAGCGAAAGCAGAAAACAGCCCCCGGCAGGGGGCTGTTTCTTTATTTACTGCGGCAGCTCGCCGGGGGCGACCAGGATGATCTTGTCGGCCCGGTCGTAGTCGCTGTACGCCTCCTTGGTGCTGCGGAGGAGCGTGCCGTCGCCGGCGTAGACGTTGCGGTAGGTCTGCACGGCGTAGCCGTTGTGGCCGTACTGTTCCACCTCGGTGGTGCCGGGGGCGATGCGCTCGGACTCCTGATAGACCGTCTTGCGCTCGGAGTAGGAGAGGAACTGGTTGGTCATCTCCACATAGTGGTCGTCGGTCTTGGTGCCCAGCAGGGTGATGGTCAGCTGGTTGGTCTCGTCGTTGTAGCTGGTGGTGATCTTGATGGGGTAGTTGGTGCTGTTGCGGAAGGCAAAGTCCGGGCCGCCCCAGCTGACCGTGGCATCACAGCCCGTGACGGGCATATAGCCGGGGTCGAACATATGGGCGTAGCGCAGGACGATCTGCAGGTCCGCCATGAGGGCGGAATAGTACAGCGTGGAGGATACCTGGCAGATACCGCCGCCGATGGAGGTAACGGTCTTGCCGCCGGAGTAGGCGGCGGCGGGCTGGAAGCCCCGGGCCTCGGTGCGCTGGCCCACAGTGGCGTTGTACCAGAACTCCTCGCCGGGGTTATAGATACGGCCGTTGATGGCGGCAGAGGCCAGCTTGATGTTCTGGCGGCGGCCCCAGGGGCCGGCGCAGGTGGTGGTGCAGGTGCCGATCACGTCCCGGAACATGGCCTGCTCCAGCTCCTCGGTGGCGGCGGGAGGGAACTGCACCTGGGCGTCAGCCAGGAATTCCTCGCCCGGCTGGGCGACGTCCAGTTGCTTTTGCACCGTCTCCACATCGAACTGTACGCCCACGCGGGACTGGGTGGGCTTGCCGGTGGATTTGTCGCAGATGGCGGCGGCCATGGTGCCGGCGATCTCGTCGTGGAGCGCCTGCACGTCCATGGGCGCGGCGGTGTGGGCCGCGAACACACATTCCACGGACCGCGCCGCAGCGGACAGGTCGCGGCTCTCGAAGCGCTGCACCAACTCGGCGCGCAGCGCCGCCGCGTCCAGCTTCTCGCCGTCCTGCGGCTTGGTGATGTACAGACCCTCACCCTCCGCCAGCCGGTAGCCGCCGTCCGTTACGGTGCAGCCCACGGTGTCGGACAGCTGTTCACAGGCGGCGGTAAGCTTCGCCTCGTCCACGTCCAGCTGGGGCGTGACATCCACGGCCCTGAACCAGCTCTCGATAAAGCGCCAGCCGCCGCGGAGGAACGCGGTCACATCGCTGCCCCAGCCCCGGTCCTGCACGTCGCAGCCGGCAGCCTTGGAGACATAGACGGGCAGAACGGTGACGCCCAGGTCGGAAAGGGTGGTGCTGCCGATCTCCTGCCCGTCACGGGTCAGGCGGATGGTCATGCCGTCCAGCAGGGCACTCCCCTGCTCCGTCCAGCGCTGCTCGGCCTCCTGCGCCGACAGGCCGGACATATCCATGCCCAGCACGGAGGTGTTGGGAAACGCCGTGTGGGAATACAGCGCGTTGGCGGCCACACAGCAGCCCGCGTAGGCCAGCACCAGCACCGCCGCGGCGATGCCGATGATCAGTCCGGCTCTTTTGCCGGGGGTCTTGGGAGGCTTTTCTTCCGGGGCCGCGCGCTTGCCGGCCGTCTCCGGCGCGGGATCGGCGGTAACAGAGGACATATTCAACTCGTCGCTCATGGTGTCCCCTCCTTTGTATCATCAGGTTTGGGCAATACCGGCAAAATGCCGTGCCGTTACTGCATTGTATCACGGTTTGTCAAGGAATGGGTTACAAAAGCGTTACGACACATCTTTCTGCGGCTTTGCGCGGGGGATGGTGACGGTGAGGCAGATGGCGTCCTCCGTGTCCCGGCGGGCGACTTTGGCGCCGACGCCGGCGGTCTGCATGAGCCGGACGCCCCGGTCCACGCTGTTGAGAAACAGCCGGACGTCTTTTAGGATATAGGTGCTGCGGCGGCGGATCGGCGTGGTCTGGTTCTGTGTGACCAGACGGTCTATGTAGGCCTCGGCATCGGCGACGTTCAGCTGGTTTTTGCCGATGTGTTCGACGGCGGCAAGGCGCTGCTCCGGGTCCTCCAGACGCAGGAGGGCGCGGGCGTGGCGCTCGGTCAGGCCGTAGCGGTGCAGAGCCTCTGCCACCGGCTCCTCCAACCGCAGCAGACGCAGCTTGTTGGCCACGGCGGACTGGCTGCGGCCCAGCTTTTCCGCCGCCTGCTGCTGGCTGAGGCCGTAGCGGCGGAGCAGGCGGGCGATGGCGGCCGCCTCCTCCATGTAGTCCAGGTCGCGGCGCTGGAGGTTCTCGATCAGGGCCAGCAGAGCGGCGTCCTCCTCATCCACCCGGGCCAGCAGACAGGGCACCTGCCGCAGCCCGGCGATCCGTGCCGCCCGCCAGCGGCGCTCGCCGGCCACCAGCTCGTAGACTGCGCCCTGCTGCCGGACGGTGAGCGGCTGCAGAATGCCGTAGGCGGCGATGCTGGCCGCCAGCTCCTGCAAACTCTCCGGGTCAAAGCGGCGGCGGGGCTGCTGGGGGTTGGGACGGATATCGTTGATGGGTATGTATCGCACACGGGCAGAGAGGAAATCGGTCTTCTGGTCTTTTTTCATGGCGGTCGCCTCCTTTTTTCGCCTATTGTACGGCGGGAGGCCTGTCGAAAGCGGGCGAAGACCGTCGGGAAATAAAAAAATGCACCCGCCCCTGTCGGGACGGGTGCGGCGGTCACTGCTTTGTGCGGATATCCTCGCCGAAGAAGGGCAGGATCTGGTAGGCACCCTCGATACGGGAGAGGATGGGCGCGCCATAGCGGCGGCCCAGCTCGTCCGGGGCCAGGTTGGTGCTGATGATGGTGGACCTGCCGGAGAGCATACGGCCGTTGACGATCTGATAGAGAGCGCTCTGGACAAAGGCGGTGGTCATCTCGGTGCCCAGGTCGTCCAGGATCAGCAGGTCGCAGCTCTCGCAGCGGCGGACGTCGGCATCGCTGACCTCGTCGGGACGGAATTTGGCGTCCTCATAGCGGGAGAAAACGCTGATCGCGGTGTCGTAGACCACGGAGAAGCCGGCGTCGCTGACCTCCCGGGCGATGCAGGCGGAGAGGAACGTCTTGCCCAGACCGGTGCCGCCGGAGAGCAGCAGGCTGCCGCTGCCCCGGGAGAACTGGCGGGCAAAGTCCCGGCAGACGTCGAAGTTGCGCTCCATGTTGGCCCGGGGCGAAACGCCGTAGCTGTCCCACACGGCGCTGTCGTACAGGTCGAAGCGGAAGGTGTCGAACCGGGCCTCGCCCAAGGGAAGAAGCCGGGAGAGCTCCGCCAGCTGCTCGCGGGCATAGTACTGCTTCAGGCAGGCGCAGACGCCGGACCGGGTGTAGCCGGTGTCGCCGCAGAGGGAGCAGGCGGGCTTGTCCTCCAGATAGTCGGCGGGATAGCCCATGTCCTCCAGCAGGGCGGCGCGCTCGCGCTGCAGGGAGAGATTTTCGTCCCGCAGGACCCGCAGGGCGGGCAGCGGGTCCTCGCCCTTTTTGGCGGCGGCGGCCACGATGCGGCTCATGGTGGTGCGGAGGGTGCGGTCGATGTCCCGCAGGCGGGGCTGGCGGGCAAAGACCTCCCGGCGGCGCTGGTCCAGCTCGGCCTCCCGACGCTGGCGGGCCTGGTCAAAGCGGGCAATGGCCCGCTGCATGATGATACCGTCGTATGACATACTCTCACCTCTTGATATAGCGGCGCATCCAGGCGTCCTTGTCCCCGGCGGGGGCGGCGGACTTACCGGCGGCAGCGGGCCGCTTGCCGGCCGCCTCGCCCTCCTCTACCTGGCGGGGCGTATGCCAGCCGGCGTCGTGCCAGCGGCGCAGGATGCCGTTAAGATAGCGCCAGTTCAGGTCCTTCTTGTAGAACACCGTGCGCTCATAGGCCAGAGCCACCGTCTCCGGCGGGAAGCCCATGTCCATCCACTGGTCGATGTAGCGGCGTTCGGCCTCCACCGGCGGTCTGTTAAGAATTCGTAAATTCGACAAATAGGAAGTGTACTTCCTGTTGCGCTCTGCCCATTTTTTCAGGTATACCGCAGCAGAATTCTGGTCAAATATGCCAAGCTGTGCCCAGCGATAGCCCTCTTTTTCCACCTGGCGCATGGTTGGGCGTCTACCCTCGCCCCACTGGCTGCGAGCCCGTTCGACACAGTGGCACACCAGGAGATAGATCACGTCGGCGGGCATACCCAGGTCATCGTAAAGACCGGCCAATATCTGCAAGTCGGCGGTGCGGAGTTTCTTGCCCAGCTGCTGCTCCGTCTGGGGCACCAGCAGGCGGAAGCCCTCGTTGTCCGTCAGCAGTCCGGCGATGTCCTGAGCGGTGTAGACCGGGCGTTCGTCCGCCGGATCGGGCGGTGCCTGGCGGGCCGGTCGAGGCAGCAGGTCCAGGTCCTGAAGGACCTTCTCCGCCGCGTCGATCCGCAGGCGGCTGATGGGCAGGACCTTTTCCAGCTCCTCCGGTGTGACGCCCCGGCCGAAGCGGCGCAGGGCCAGATACAGCAGGGCGGCGTCGCCCTGCCCGCTTTGCAGCAGCTTGTCGGCCGCATCGGCGGGCAGCGTCAGCTGCTCCTGCCTGTTCCGAAGTATATAGCCGTCCATGGCGATGACCTCCCCTCTCATTCGTGCTCTCCATTCTACACGAAAAAGGGGTCGGCGTAAAGCGGGGCGGGACAACTTTTTACAAATTTCCGCTTTTCGCCAAAATAGACTTTTCTCCGGCGGGTTTTGTGGTATAATGCTATTTGTATAAGTATATATACCCAACGAAATGAATTAAGGAGGGTTTTGGCATGGCGAACCGGGTAACGATGTCTATCTGCGGCACGGAGTATATCCTCGTAGCGGAGGAGGACGCCGCCTACATGGAGAAGATCGGCGGTATGGTGGATGCGGAGATGCAGAAGCTGATGGACAGCGCCCACATGAGCCGTGACGCGGCGGCGGTGCTGGCGGCGGTCAATCTGGCGGACCAGCTCACCAAGGCGCAGGAGGGCGCGGAAAATCTGCGCCGGCAGGTGAAGACCTATCTGGACGAGGCCAGCCGCGCTAAGAACGAGGCCGCCGAGCTGCGCCGGAAGCTGCAGAACGCCCAGAACCAGAACAACCGCCGGTGATGATGGAGCTTTTGGCCCCCGCGGGGGGATATGAGGCACTGACCGCCGCGGTGCAGAACGGCGCGGACGCGGTGTATATGGGCTTCGGTGCGTTCAACGCGCGGCGGAGCGCGAAAAACTTTACCGACGAGGAATTCGCGTCGGCGGTGCGGTATTGCCATCTGCGGGGTGTGCGGGTCTTTTTGACCCTGAACACCCTGCTGACCGACCGGGAGCTGCCCGGGGCGGCCGCGTCGCTGCGGAAGGCCAGCGCCATGGGCGTGGACGCGGTGCTGGTGCAGGACTGGGGCCTGCTGACCCTGGCAAAGGAGATCGTGCCGGACCTGCCTCTTCACGCCAGCACGCAGATGAGCCTGTTCACGCTGGGCGGCGCCAATGCGGCCGCGGCGTTGGGCATGGAGCGCGTGGTGCTGGCCCGGGAGCTGGACCGGGACGAGGTACGGGAGATCTGCGCCGGCTGCGGCGCGGAGATCGAGGTGTTCGGCCACGGGGCGCTGTGTATGTGCTACTCCGGCCAGTGCGAGATGAGCGCCGTGCTGGGGCAGCGCAGCGGCAACCGGGGCGCCTGCGCCCAGCCCTGCCGTCTGCCCTACGGCGTGAACGGCCCCTGCCGGGGCGCGCATCCCCTGAGCCTGAAGGACGCCAACCTGTCCGCCTATTTGCAGGACATGCAGCGCATGGGCGTGGCCTGCCTGAAGCTGGAGGGACGGCTGAAGCGGCCGGAATACGTGGCCGTAGTGACGGGCATCTACCGCCGCCTGCTGGACGAAAGGCGGCTGCCCACGGCGGAGGAGTCCCGGGCGCTGGAGCAGGCCTTCTCCCGCAGCGGCTTTACGGACAGCTATTGGCTGGGCAGGAAGGGCAAGGCCATGTTCGGCACCCGGCCGGAGAACGTGCCGGAGCCAAAGGAGCTGTTCGCCCGCGCCCGCGAGACATACGAAAACGGAAAAGAAAACCGAAAGATACCTGTGAACCTCCGTCTGACGGTGCGCCGGGGAAAACCGGTGCGGCTGAGCGGCGCGTGCGCCGTCCCGGGCGGCGTCACCATAGTCATGGCCACGGGCGATATGCCGGAGGAGGCGCGAAACCGCGCCGTGACGGAGGAGGAGCTGCGGCAGCGGCTGACCAAGACCGGCGGCACGGTGTTCGCGGCGGATCAGATCGAAATAGAGCTGGACGAGGGGCTGATGGTGTCCGCCAGCGCGGTGAACGCGCTGCGGCGGGAGCTGCTGGACGAGCTGGCGGATCGGCGGATGGACACTCCGAAGCGCCGTGAACTGCCCGCCTCTCCCCTGCCGGAGGCCCCGGCGGGCGCGGCGGAGCTGGACTTTACCGTGTCCATCAGCAGGCCCGATCAGCTGACGGCCGAGCTGCTGGCGGAACGCCCCGCTATCGTGTATATCCCGGCGGAGCTGCTGGATAAGATGGACCTGATGCCCTATATCGGGCAGGCGGAGTTCTGCGCGGTGCTGCCCCGGATATTCCGCACGGTGGACGAACCGGTGTTCCGGGATATTCTGCAGCGGCACCCGGAGGTCGCCTCCGCGGCCATCGGCAACCTGGGCCATCTGGCCATCGTGAAGGGACTGGGCAAAACGCTCCGCGGCGACTTCGGTCTGAACGTGTACAACAGCCGGGCGGTGCGCTTCTGGCAGGAGCAGAAGCTATCGTCCGTGACGGCCAGCTTCGAGCTGCGGTGGCAGCAGGTGCGGGACCTGGGAAAATATGCGGACTGCGAGGCCCTTGTCTATGGCCGCCTGCCGCTGATGATCACCGAAAACTGCGTGACGAAGAACAGCGTGGGCTGCGCCCATGGGGCGGGCAGCGTGCTGACCGACCGGCGGGGCGAGCAATTCCCGGTGCTGTGCGCCTACGGGTGCCGGTGCGAGATCGAGAACGGAAAGACGCTGGTGCTGGCGGACAAGCCGGAGGTATTCCGGTGCGGCCTGCGGTACGGACGCCTGCGGTTTACCACAGAGACGGCGGCGGAGTGCGCGGCGCTTCTCCGCGCCCACAGGGCCGGGACCGTCACCGCCGGTGACAACAGCACACGCGGGCTGTTCTACCGGGGCGTAGAGTAAAACAAATGGTATAACACTCGTTATAATTTACAAGCCGTATTCAATTTCAGGAGAAAAAGGTGTTACTATGGAGCTGAAGATCAAGGCCCTGTCCCCCAAGATCGGGACGGAGATACCCCTCCCCCGCTTTGCCACCGCCGGCGCGGCCTGCATGGACCTGTGTGCCTGCATCGACGAGGCGGTGACGCTGGCAGCCGGGGAACGGCGGCTGGTACCCACCGGCATCGCCATCGCCCTGCCGTCGGCGGACTACGCGGCGCTGGTGTTCGCCCGCAGCGGGCTGGGCATCAAGAAGGGCGTGTGCCTTTCCAACGGCGTGGGCGTCATCGACAGCGACTACCGGGGCGAGATCGGCGTGGGGCTGGTAAACCTGGGAAGCGAACCGTACACGGTGCAGCCCGGGGACCGGATCGCCCAGCTGATGGTGGTGCCGGTGGTGCAGCCCACGGTGACGGTGACGGAGGACCTGGACGAGACGGACCGGGGCGCCGGCGGCTTCGGCTCCACAGGCAGGTGACGTATATGGCAAAGATCGTGCTGGCCTCCGGGTCCCCCCGGCGGCAGGAGCTTTTGCGTCGGATGGGCATCACCGACTTTACCGTCCGGGTGCCGGAGGTGGAGGAATACTTCCCCGCCGGGCTGACGCCGGAGGAGACGGTGTGCTACATCTCCCGGGAGAAATCCCAGGCGGTGGCGTCCGACGCGGACGAGATCGTCATCACGGCGGATACGATGGTGTTTCTGGACGACAAGAAGCTGGGCAAGCCCGCCGACGAGGCGGAGGCCCTGCAAATGCTGACGGCCCTACAGGGTCGGCGCCACACCGTCTGTACCGGTGTGACGGTGCGGCAGGGGGAGAAAGCCCTGACCCGCGCCCAGCACACGGATGTGTATTTCCGTCCGGCCACACAGCGGGAGCTGAAGGCCTACATCGCCGGGGGCGAGCCCATGGACAAGGCCGGGGCCTACGGCGTACAGGGACAGGGCGCGCTGCTGGTGGAACGCATCGACGGCGACTTTTTCAACGTGATGGGGCTGCCGGTGGTGCTGCTGGCGGAGATGCTGGGCGAATTCGGGATACAGCTGCTGGGATAATGCCCCTTTCGCTCCCTCTGAGAGGGTGCGCTGCCGCCTCCCCTGCCGGGGGAGACTTCAGAGAGGAACAAACGACACATGAAGCGATTTTTTACGAAAACGGGAATATGGCTGCTGGCCGCGGCGGCCACCATCGCGGTGGTGCTGTGCGTGGTGTCGGCCCTGAGCTCCGGAACGGGGCTGCTGCACAACGCCCTGGGCGTGATCGCCTCGCCCTTCCGGGCGGCGGGTTCCGCCGTGGCGGGCTGGGTCGGCGGCATTAGCCAGCGGTTTGAGGACGTGGAGACCCTGCAGCAGGAGAACGACGAGCTGCGGCAGCAGATCGCGGAGCTGGAGGAGCAGCTGCGGCAGATGGAGCCGGCGGCGACCGAAAATAAAGAGCTGCGCCAGCTGCTGGGCCTGCGGCAGCAGCGCAGCGACCTGGTGTTCGAGGCGGCCCGCGTCACCCAGCGCGACGTATCCAACTGGGCCAGCACGCTGGTGCTGGACCGGGGCAGTCAGCACGGTGTGGCCATAGGCGACTGCGCGGTGGACAGCGCCGGGAACCTGGTGGGTGTGGTCACAGACGTAGGCCTGAACTGGTGCCGGCTGTCCACGGTGCTGGACACGGACTCTCAGTTCGGTGCGCGGGTATTCCGCACCGGCGAGACGGCGGTGGCTGGCGGCGACCTGGCGCTGATGGCCGAAGGCCGGCTGCGGCTGCAATACCTCAGCGACAGCGCGAACCTGATCAAGGGCGATGTGATCGTCACGTCCGGACTGGGCGGCTACTATCCCGCCGGGCTGGTCATCGGCACGGTGGAGTCCGTGCAGACGGATGACGGCGGGCTGGCGCGGTACGCGGTGCTCTCGCCCAAGTGCGATGTGGCGGCGATACAGGAGATGTTTATTATCACGGATTTTGACGTGATCCAATGACGGAGGACGGCTATGACACGGCGGGCGATACTGCTGAAGTGGATATTGTACTGTCTGTGCGCGCTGGCGCTGGCACTGCTGCAGGGGCGGGTGCTGGTATACGTGCGGGTATGGGGCGTGCACCCGTTCCTGCTGCCGGCCATCGCGGTGATACCGGCCACGCTGGAGCGCAACGAGCAGGCGCTGCTGTACGCGGTATTTTTCGGGCTGGTGTGCGACCTTCTCTCGCCGGTGGCGGGCCTGCCGTGCTTTTACGCGCTGGCGTTCCTGCTTGGCGCGGCGGCAGCGTGGCTGCTGAGCGGGCAGGTCATCATGGCGGGCGTGGTGTGCTCGCTGGTGGCGACAGGCGTATGTATGCTGCTCTGCGGACTGCTGCACATGGCGGTGCTGGCGGGACACAGCGGCGCGGGGCTGACCGCGGCGGGCCTGCTGCTGGGCAGGGAGCTTTTGGTATCGCTGCCCTTCGCGGCGGCGGCGCACCCGCTGTTCCGGTGGGCACGGCGGCGGACACTGAGCGAATGACCATAGGAGAACCGAGCTATGATGAAAAATCCTCACCCCTCCCGGCGGCGGGTATATGTGCTGCTGGGGTTTTTCTGTGCGTTTCTGGTGCTGTTTTTTGCGGTGCTGTATGACGCACAGGTGGTGCACGGCAGCGAAAATCGGGCCAGATCCATCACCAGCAACACCGCCAGCGAAACGGTGACCGCCTCCCGGGGTATCATCACCGACCGGAATGGCAAGGTGCTGGTGAGCAACCGGCTGGCCTATACGCTGGTGGTAGACAAGAGCAGCTTCGGCAAGGACGAGGCCGCGCTGAACGACGCCATCTGGCAGCTGATACAGCTGTGTCAGGAGCAGGGCGTCACATGGAACGACACCCTGCCCATGACCACAGGGTCCTCTCCCCAGCTGACCAGCAAAAGCCTGACCAAGAGCTTCCGGGAGTATCTGGACGACAACAAGCTGCCCACGGACGGCGGCAGCGCGGAAGTGCTGGCCGCCATGCGGAAGCTCTACAAGGTCGATGACAGCTATACCGACGCGCAGGCGCGTCTGATCGTGGGCGTGCGGTATGAACTGGACGGGCGCAGCAGCTACACCTTTGCCGAGGATGTATCCACGGAGTTGCTGGGCCGCATCACCGACGGAAAGTACCGGGGCGTGACCATCAAGACGGCGGCGGCGCGGGTGTACAACACCAAGCTGGCGGCGCACATTCTGGGCACCGTGGGCGCCATATGGCAGGAGGAGTGGCGCAGCGACGAGAGCACCGGCTATGTGGGCTACGCCGACAAGGGCTACAATATGAATGACCTGGTGGGCAAGGACGGCGTGGAGAAGGCCTTTGAGGAATATCTCCACGGCAAGGACGGTAAGCGGCTCATCACCACCGACGAGAACGGCAAGATCACCGGTGAGCTGTACACCCGGGAGCCCCAGCCCGGCGGCACCGTGGCGCTGACCATCGACATCGACCTGCAGCAGGTGGTGGAGGACACGCTGGCCAGTACCATTCAGGGCATGATCGACAAGGACAGCAACGAGCGCGGCGGCGCGGCGGCGGTCATCCAGGTGGGCACCGGCGAGGTACTGGCCATGGCCAGCTACCCCACCTACGATCTGGAGACGTTCAACCAGGACTATGATGAGCTGGTGAAGGACGAACGCCTGCCCATGTTCAACCGGGCCACCCAGGGCGTGTACGCCCCCGGCTCCACCTTCAAGCTGTGCACGTCCGTGGCGGCGCTGGAGGAGGGCATCATCACCCCCAGCACCATCATCGAGGACAAGGGTATCTACACCTACTATGTGGACCCGCAGCCCATGTGCTGGATCTGGCGGCAGGCCCACACCACCCACGGGCGCATCAACGTCAGTCAGGCCATCGTGGACTCCTGCAACTACTTCTACTACGAGGTGGGCCGGCTGACAGGCATCAAGAAGCTGGACGAATACGCCACAGCCTTCGGCCTGGGGCAATCCACGGGCATTGAGATCGGCGACGTCAGCGGCGTGCTGGCCTCCCCGGAGTGGGCGGAGGCCCACGACCGGGAGTGGACCGACGGCCAGACCATCACGGCGGCCATCGGCCAGTCCTACAACCTGTTCACCCCCCTGCAGCTGGCCAACTATGTGGCTACGCTGGTGTCCGGCGGCGAGCACTATGAGGCGCATCTTCTGAAAAACGTAAAATCTTACGATAATTCACGAGTTATCGACGTATATGACAAGGGACCGCTGAACGACCTGAATATCTCAGACAGCACCATGGCAGCGGTGACCAAGGGTATGCACGATCTGACCTACGACTCCCTGCGGAGCGCCTTTTCCCGCTGTGTGGTGGAGGCCGGCGCCAAGACCGGCTCGGCCCAGGTGGGTACGGATATCGCCAACGGCACCTTTGTGGCCTACGCCCCCTATGACGATCCGGAGATCGCCATCGCCATCGTGGTGGAGAAGGGCGGCAGCGGCAGTCTGCTGGCCAACGCGGCCGTAGACATCATCAACGCCTGGTTCACCCGGGATGGCACCGGCGCCACTGCCGCCGGCGAGGACGCGCTGATGCGGTAAATCTGTTATAGAGACAAGAGGCACACATGGGACCCTATTTCAATTCGAGAGACAAACATTATAAAGACCCCTTCGGCGCCGTCCCCTGCGGCGCCGAAGTGCGCTTTGCGCTGGCGGACGACACCTACTACGGCTGCGAGCTGCTGGTGCTCCGGGAGTTCGCAGGCACGGAGGACACGTGCGCCCTGCCGCCGGCGGAGGGCGGCTTCGCCGGCACATACACCGCGCCGGCTGGCGGTGAGCTGTGCTGGTACTGCTTCCGCCTGACGGACGTGGACGGGCGCTGCGTGTGGTACGGCAAAAATGGCGTGCAGGACGCGCCGGAGAAGGCGGCACGCTGGCAGCTGACGGTATACGAGCCCTCCCCCGCCCCGGACTGGTTCGGGCGCGGCGTGACGTACCAGATCTTCCCGGATCGGTTCCGCCGTGTATCCATGCCGGACGTGAGCCATATGCCCGGGCACCGGTGGCTGCACCGCGGCTGGAACGAGCAGCCGGCGTTCCTTCCGGACGAGCACGGGCAGATCACCAACCGCGACTTCTTTGGCGGCTCGCTGCAGGGCATCACGGAGAAGCTGGACTATCTGGCGGGCCTGGGTGTGACGACACTGTATCTGAACCCCATTTTTGAGGCCGCCAGCAACCACCGCTACGACACCGGCGACTATCGGGCCATCGACCCGCTGCTGGGCTCAGAGGCTGACTTCCGCGCCCTGTGCACCGCCGCCCATCAGCGTGGGATGCGTGTGATACTGGACGGCGTGTTCAACCATACCGGCAGCAACAGCCGGTACTTCAACGCCGAGGGCTACTATCCGGAGCCGGGGGCGGCCCAGAGCCAGAATTCAGAGTATTACAGCTGGTACAGCTTCCACCCGTGGCCGTCGGACTACGACGCCTGGTGGGGCGTGAAGACTCTGCCCGCCGTCAATGAGGCGCAGCCGGCTTACCGTGACTTCATCTTCGGCGATCAGGACAGCGTGGTCCGGCATTGGCTGCGCTGCGGCGCGGACGGCTGGCGGCTGGATGTGGCCGACGAGCTGCCCGGCGACTTTATCGAGGGCATCCGCTCGGCCATCGACGCGGAAAAGCCCGGGGCTTACCTGCTGGGTGAGGTTTGGGAGGACGGCAGCAACAAGATCGCCTACTCCCAACGGCGCAGATACCTGCTGGGCCGCCAGGTCCACGGCCTGATGAACTACCCCTTCCGCACGGCCCTGATGAACTGGCTGGCCGGCGGCGACGCCGCGGTCTTCCGCGACAGCATGGAGACGATCCGTGAGAACTACCCGCCCTTCGCCTTCTATGGCGCCATGAACTTCCTGGGCACCCACGACACAGCGCGCATTCTGACGCTGCTGGGCGCGGAGGGCACACCGAAAACCAAGGCGGAACGTGCGGCGTACCGCCTCTCCCCCACTGAGCTGGCCCGGGGCCTGGCAAAGCTCCGTCTGGCGGGAATGCTGCTCTACAGCTTCCCCGGCTCTCCCACCCTCTTCTACGGCGATGAGGCCGGCGTGCAGGGCTTCGAGGATCCGCTGAACCGGGGCGCCTTCCCCTGGGGCAGCGAGGACGCGGCGCTGACGGACTTCTTCCGCACTCTGGGACAGCTGCGGCGAACGCGGGAGAGCCTGCGCTCGGGCGCCCTGCGCTATCTGCTGGCCCGAGGCGGCGCTCTGGCCATCGAGCGTGAGCACGGAGGCGAGCGCACGGTAACGGCGCTGAACGCCGGGGACGCGCCGGCAGACCTGACGCTGGCCTGGGACGCGCCCACCGCGCAGGATGCGATGACCGGACAGCGATTTCTGGTCATCGACGGGAAAGCGCACCTGACATTGCCGCCGCTGGACGGCGTGATACTGGTATAAGGAACGGGGCGGTTGTTTCACGTGAAACAGCCGCCCTGTTTTTGTCCCTTTATGTTTCACGTGAAACAAAAGGGCGAAAATTTGCATTTTCCCTCTTGAAACCCTCCATGCAGGTGGTATATACTATCATAATGAACTCAGATAGAAAGAGGAATTTGCTGTGGCGAAAATCATTGCGATCGTAAATCAGAAGGGCGGCGTGGGCAAGACCACCACCTGTGTAAACCTGGCCGCTGCCGTAAAAGCCGCTGGCAAGCGGGTGCTGCTGTGCGATTTTGACCCCCAGGCCAACGCTACCAGCGGCATGGGCGTGGACAAGACCACCAGCAACGGCGTCTACGATGCGCTCATCAACGGCGCAGAGACGGCCCAGCTGATCGTGACCACGCCCTATGGCGACGTGCTGCCAAGCAGCAAGGCGCTGGCCGGCGCCGGCGTGGAGATGATCAACATGGACGACCGGCAGTTCCTGCTGAAGGCTGCGCTGCGGCAGGTGGCGGACAGCTATGATTTCATCTTCATCGACTGTCCGCCCTCGCTGGAGCTGCTGACGCTGAACGCACTGTGCGCCGCCAACAGTCTGCTGGTCCCGGTGCAGGGCGAGTATTACGCGCTGGAGGGACTCAGCGACCTGATGAACACCGTGCGTATCGTACGGCGCAGCATGAACCCGGGGCTGGACATCGAGGGCGTGCTGCTGACCATGTTCGATGGCCGCACCAACCTGTCTATACAGGTAGCCCAGGAGCTGAAGCGGTTTTTCGCCGGGAAGGTGTACAGCACCGTGATCCCGCGGAACGTGCGGCTCAGCGAAGCGCCCAGCCACGGCAAGCCCATCACCGCCTATGACAAGACCTGCCGGGGCGCGGACGCATACACGGCGCTGGCGGCGGAATTTTTGCGGAAGAACAACTGCTGAAAGGAGACGCGGTATGGCGAACACAAAAGGTCTGGGCAAGGGGCTGAGCGCACTGCTGGGCGATGACGTCATCGCCGCCAAGGACGAGCGCGCCTCCTCCCTGCTGCTGCCCATCAGCCAGGTGGAGAGCTGCTCCACCCAGCCCAGAAAGAGCTTTGAGCCGGAGGCCCTCAGTGACCTGGCGGACTCCATCCGGATACACGGCATCATCCAGCCGCTGACCGTGCGGAAGCTGCAATCCGGCTACTATCAGATCATCGCCGGTGAACGGCGGTGGCGGGCGGCGCGGATGGCCGGGCTGACACAGGTGCCCGTGGTGGTCATCGAGGCCGACGACCGCAAGGCCATGGAGCTGGCCATGATCGAAAACCTCCAGCGAGAGGATCTGAACCCCATTGAGGAGGCCGAGGGCTACCGGGTGCTGACGGAGCAGTACGGCATGACCCAGGACGAGTGCGCGCAGCGGGTGGGCAAGTCCCGCCCCACCGTGGCCAACGCCCTGCGCCTGCTGGGGCTGACCGAGCCGGTGCGGGCCATGGTGGAGGACGGACGGCTTTCCGCCGGACACGCCCGCGCCCTGTTGACGCTGGGCAGCAAACAGCAGCAGGCCGCCGCGGAGACCGTGGTCAAGGACGCCCTCTCCGTCCGCCAGACGGAACTGCTGGTGAAAAAACTCACCGCCGAGAAAAAAGAAAAGCCCCAAAAGGACGCGCTTTCCGTCAATTATGTTGAGGAGGCCGCCCGTGAGCTGGGCGAGAAGCTGGGCCGCCCCTGCCGCATCGTCAACGGCAAAAAGAAGGGGCGCATCGAGCTGGAATACTACGGCACCGAGGACCTGAACGCCCTGCTGGAGGCTCTGGAGAAGCTGGGAAAGCGATAAGCGTTTCACGTGAAACATCATCGAATAGAGGTATAGAATATGCTTGACATCAAGTTTATCCGGGAGAACCCGGACCTGGTAAAGGAGAATATCCGCAAGAAGTTCCAGAACGCCAAGCTGCCCCTGGTGGACGAGGTCATCGCCCTGGACAGCGAGCGCCGCGAGGCCATCAACGAGGGCGAGGCCCTGAAGGCCGAGCGCAACAAGATCTCCAAGGCCAACGGCCCCCTGTTCGGCAGGCTGAAAAAGTGCGCCGACGAGGCGGAGAAGGCCGCCCTTCAGGCGGAGATCGATGCCAACAACGCCGCCGTAAAGGCCAACGCCGAGCGCATGACCCGTCTGGAGGAGAAGAAGGCCAACGCCGAGGCGGCCATGAACAAGCTGCTGCTGGTCATCCCCCAGATGATCGACGAGTCCGTGCCCATCGGCCCGGACGACAGCTGCAACGTAGAGGTGGAGCGCTTCGGCGAGCCCAAGACCCCGGACTTCCCCATCCCCTACCACACGGAGATCATGGAACGCTTTGACGGCGTGGATATGGACGCTGCCGCCCGTGTATCCGGCAACGGCTTCTATTACCTGATGGGCGACATCGCGCGGCTGCACTCCGCCGTCACCGCCTATGGCCGTGACTTTATGATCGACAAGGGCTTCACCTACTGCATCCCGCCGTTTATGATCCACGGCAACGTGGTGGAGGGCGTGATGAGCCAGACGGACATGGACGCCATGATGTACAAGATCGAGGGTGAGGACCTGTACCTGATCGGCACCAGCGAGCACTCCATGATCGGCAAGTTCATCGACCAGATCCTGCCGGAGGACAAGCTGCCCCAGACCCTGACCTCCTACTCCCCCTGCTTCCGCAAAGAGAAGGGCGCCCACGGCATCGAGGAGCGTGGCGTGTACCGCATCCACCAGTTCGAAAAGCAGGAGATGATCGTGGTCTGCAAGCCCGAGGACTCCAAGGCCTGGTACGAGAAGATGTGGCGCTGGTCCGTGGAGCTGTTCCGCAGCCTGGATATCCCTGTACGGCAGCTGGAGTGCTGCTCCGGCGACCTGGCGGACCTGAAGTGCAAGTCCTGCGACATCGAGGCCTGGTCCCCCCGGCAGCAAAAGTACTTCGAGGTGTGCTCCTGCTCCAATCTGGGCGACGCCCAGGCCCGCCGCCTGAAGATCCGCGTCCGCGGCGAGGACGGCAAACTGTACCTGCCCCACACCTTGAACAACACCGTGGTGGCCCCGCCCCGTATGCTGATCGCCCTGCTGGAGAACAACCTGCAGGCGGACGGCTCCGTGCTGGTACCCAAGGCGCTGCAGCCCTACATGGGCGGCAAAGCGCGCCTGGTACCGCTGCACTGATAGCTTATCGTAATAGCTATCCGTAATTATACTTTTAGTATAGGAGTCTTGTGCACATGAAGAAGTTTTTTGCGGAATTCAAGACCTTCGCCATGCGCGGCAACGTCATGGATATGGCCATCGGCGTGATCATCGGTACCGCGTTCGGTAAGATCACCACCTCTCTGGTGAACGATGTGTTCATGCCGCTGATCGGCCTGCTCATCGGCGGCGTGGATCTGGGACAGCTGAATATCGTTCTGAAGCCGGAGGTGCTGGACGAGGCAGGCCAAGTGGTCACCGAGGCTGTTACCCTGGGCATCGGCACGTTTCTGAGCACGGTCATTGACTTTGTTCTGGTGGCCTTCGTCATCTTCCTGATGGTCAAGACCATCAACCAGCTGCACAAGCTGGGCAAAAAGGACGAGGAGCCGCAGGAGGAGGAAGAACCGGCTCCCACCAGCGAGGAGCTGCTGACCGAGATCCGCGACCTGCTGAAAGAGCAGCAGAAATGAGGGACCTCCTGACCGCCGGCCTGACGGCCCTGGACCTGGACCCCGCCGCTGCGGACAAGCTGGCGCGCTACGCCGAACTGCTGCTGGAAAAGAACAAGGTCATGAACCTCACGGCCATCACCGCGCCCCGGGACGTGGCCACCCTGCACCTGCTGGACTGCGCGGCGCTGGCGGCGCAGCTGGATCTGTCCGGCAAGCGCGTCATCGACGTAGGCACCGGCGCAGGCTTTCCCGGCATGGTGCTGGCGATCTTGACGCCGGACGCCCGCTTCACGCTGCTGGACAGTCTGGGCAAGCGGGTGGACTTCCTGAAGGAGGTCCAGACAGACCTGGCGCTGAAGAATGTGACCTGCGTTCACGCCCGGGCGGAGGAATTCGCCGCGCAGCACCGGGAGCAGTTCGATCTGGCGGCCTCCCGTGCCGTGGCCCAGCTGAACGTGCTGTGTGAGCTGACGCTTCCGCTGGTAAAGGTAGGCGGACAGTTCGCCGCCATGAAATCCGTCTCCACCGACGAGGAGATACGGCAGGCCCGCAGTGCCATCGCCCAGCTGGGCGGACAGCTCTCCGGCGTCACGGACTACACCGTGCCGGAGACGGACGTGGTGCACCGCATCGTATCCATCGAAAAAACACAGCACACACCGAAGCAATTTCCCCGGGCCTTTGCCCGGATCAAAAAAGCGCCGCTGGTATAAGCGGCCCACGAAAGGAGGAAGTCCATGGGCAAGATCATCGCCGTGGCGTCCGGCAAGGGCGGCACCGGCAAGACCACCTTCACCGCCAACGTGGCGCTGGCGCTGGCCCACATGGGGCAGCGGGTGCTGTGCCTGGACTGTGACATCACCCTGCGGAACCTGGATCTGGCGCTGGGGCTCAGCGACCGGGCGCTGATGGACTTCTCCGACGTGCTGGAGGGCCGCTGCACCCTGCATGAGGCGGCGGTGCCCCATGAGCGATACCCCTCCCTCTCCCTGCTGACCGCGCCCATGGCCGACCGCCCACTGTCCCTGTCGGTGCCGAAGCTGCAGGCGCTGGCGCGTGAGATACGGGAAAGCTACGACTGGTGCCTGATCGACGCGCCCGCCGGACTGGGCCAGGGCTTCCAGATGGCAGCGTGCATGGCCGACCAGGTGATCGTCATCACCACCACGGACGTGTCCGCCATGCGGGACGCCCAGCGCACCGCCGCAGAGCTGTCCGCCTTTCCCAGCGGGACGGTGCATCTGGTGGTGGGGCGCGTGTCCAAAAAGGTGCTGCGTCAGCTGCACACCACCATCGACGACGCCATCGACGCGGCGGGCCTGCCGCTGCTGGGCGTGATACCGGAGGACCCGGACGTCCCCTACTGCCTGAACCGCGGACTGGTGCTGCGGGAGCAGAACTACTACGCCGCCCGGGCCTATGAAAACATTGCGAAACGCATCATGGGGCAGAAAACCCCGCTGATGAAGATATAAGGAAAGGAGCCCTCCATGAATATTGCATTGATGGCACACGACAACCGGAAAGAGCTGATGGTCCAGTTCTGCACCGCCTACTGCGGCATCCTGGCCAAGCACACCCTCTGCGCCACCGCCCGCACCGGCCAGCAGATCGCCGACGCTACCGGGCTGACCATACACCGCTTCCTGTCCTTCGCCCACGGCGGCGGACAGCAGATCGCCGCCCGCATCGCTTATAATGAGATCGATATGGTGCTGTGCTTCGGTGACCCCAACCAGAAAACGCCGGACGCAGACATCACGTATATTTCCCGCCTGTGCGACCAGAACAACGTGCCCTTTGCCAGCAACCTGGCCACCGCCGAGATGCTGGTGCTGGGTCTGGACCGGGGCGACCTGGACTGGCGTGACATCGTCAACCCCAAGAACAAGCCCTTTACGGCTTGACAACCATCGACAAATCGCATACAATAAGGGATAACCGTGCAGACCTCGCAGGAGTAGCCTGTACACCGCCGCTGCAAGAGAGGTGCGCCATCGGCTGAAAGTGCACCGCGGCAAGGCACAGGTGAAGACAGCGAGTTAGCGGGGATGGAAACATCCACGGCGCGCTCCCCGTAACAGGAGCAAAAAGGGCCGCAAGGCCGAATTTGGGTGGCACCACGAAGTGTTTTACGCTCTCGTCCCAATGCAGGGACGAGAGCGTTTTTTCGTCCGCGCCGCCGACACAAACACAAAGGAGAACGCTATGCAGGCTGTTTTGGACTTCATCAACAACCATGTGCGGGACATCTTCATCCCGCTGACGGCGCTGGCGCTGCTGCGGGTCGGTATGTGCCTGGCGCAGCTGAAGCGAATGACGCACCTCCGGGAGAAAAAAGGTGCCTACCACGCCGTCCGGGGCCACTGCGAGGAGCTGGGCGTCTGGTTCGGTGCGCTGGCGGGCCTGCTGCTGCCCGTCATTGTGCCGGGGCTGTGGTACGTAGGTCTGGCGCTGGCCATAGTCGGCGGTGTCATCGGCCAGCGCATCGGCGTGAAGAAGGGCCGGGCCCTGGATGATATCTACCGCGAGGTCGCCTGGGAGCTGAAGCACGAGGCGGAGGCCGAGGCCGCCCGCGAGGCCGCCGCCCACACGCTAAAGCCCGGTGCGGAGGAGCTGCCGGAGACAGGCGAGCAAAACGAAACCACCGAAGATAAAGGAGAGACGGAAAATGGCTGAGATGACCCCCCGGACCCTGTCCGGCTTTATGGAGCTGCTGCCCAAGCCGCAGCAGCAGATGGAGCGCATGATGGACATCCTGCGCCGCACCTATTCCCTGTACGGCTTCACCCCGCTGGACACCCCGGTGATCGAGGCGGCGGAGGTGCTGCTGGCCAAGGGCGGCGGCGAAACGGAGAAGCAGATCTACCGCTTCAACAAGGGCGACGCCGACCTGGCCCTGCGGTTTGACCTGACGGTGCCGCTGGCCAAGTATGTGGCCCTGCACTACAACGACCTGTCCTTCCCCTTCCGCCGCTACCAGATCGGCAAGGTCTACCGGGGCGAGCGCGCCCAGCGCGGCCGCTTCCGTGAGTTTTATCAGGCGGATATCGACGTGATCGGCGACGGCAAGCTGGACATCACCAACGAGGCCGAGATGCCCGCCATCATCTACCGTGCGTTCAGTGAGCTGGGGCTCAGGCGCTTCTGCATCCGGGTGAACAACCGCAAGATCCTCAACGGCTTTTATGCCATGCTGGGCCTGACCGACAAGGCCGGCGACATCATGCGTACCGTGGACAAGCTGGACAAGATCGGCGCAGAGAAGGTCCGTACCCTGCTGACCGACGAGGTGGGCGTGTCCGCCGAAAGCGCCGACGAGATCCTGAAATTCATCGCCATCACCGGCAGCAACGATCAGGTACTCTCCGCCCTGGAGGGCTATGCCGGCCGGAACGAGACGTTTGACGAGGGCCTGGACCAGCTGAAGACCGTGGTGAAATACCTGTCCGCCTTCGGCGTGCCGGAGGAGAACTTTGCCGTGGACCTGACCATTGCCCGGGGCTTGGATTACTACACCGGCACCGTGTACGAGACGGCGCTGCTGGACCACCCGGAGATCGGCTCCGTCTGCTCCGGCGGCCGGTATGACAACCTGGCGGAATACTACACCGACAAGCAGCTGCCCGGCGTGGGCATCTCCATCGGCCTGACCCGGCTGTTCTACGTGCTGGGCGAGCAGGGAATGCTCAACGGTGATTTGCCCACCGCTCCGGCGGATGTGCTGATCCTGCCCATGACCGAGGACCTGTCCGCCGCCGTCACACTGGCCACAAAGCTGCGGGACGCCGGCGTGCGGACCCAGCTGTACACCGAGCAAAAAAAGTTCAAAGCCAAGATGAACTACGCCGACAAGACCGGCGTGCCCTATGTGGTGTTCCTGGGCGAGGACGAGGTGAAAAACAACGTCATCGCCTGCAAGGATATGACCAGCGGCGAGCAAACCACCCTGGACTTTGCCGCCACCCTGGCGCGGGTGCGCGACGGCCTGGCCGAGAGGAACAAGGGCAGGGTCATCGTGGAGAAATAAGCGTCTTACCCTACGGCGCAAAGCATTTCCGGCAGACGGGTGTAGGGGGCGGCGTTTTTGATAAACGATCCGTAATAATTCAATAAAATTATACAAAACACAATCATAAATGGGAGGAAAACAACAATGATGCAGATGCGTACACATACCTGCAATGCGCTGCGGCTGGCCGATGTGGGCAAGTCCGTGAAGATCGTGGGCTGGATGGAGAATGTCCGCGAGGTAGGCGGCAGCCTGGCCTTCGTGGTGCTGCGCGACTTCTACGGCACCACCCAGGTAGTGGTGGAGGACGAGGCCGACCTGAAGGTCATCAAGGGTCTGAACAAGGAGTCCACCATCAGCGTGGAGGGCACCGTCCGCGAGCGCGCCAGCAAGAACCCCAAGCTGCCCACCGGCGAGATCGAGGTGGTCCCCACCAAGATCGAGGTGCTGGGCCGCTGCCGCTATAACGCCCTGCCCTTCGAGATCAACCGCAGCCGCGAGGCCGACGAGACCCAGCGTCTGAAGTACCGCTATCTGGACCTGCGTAACCCGGCGGTCAAGCAGAACATCATCCTGCGCTGCCAGGTGGTGGCCGCCCTGCGCGCCGCCATGATGGAGCACGGCTTCCTGGAGATCACCACCCCCATCCTGACCGCCAGCTCCCCCGAGGGCGCCCGCGACTATCTGGTGCCCGCCCGCAAGCACCCCGGCAAGTTCTACGCCCTGCCCCAGGCGCCCCAGCAGTTCAAGCAGCTGCTGATGACCTCCGGCTTCGACCGCTATTTCCAGATCGCCCCCTGCTTCCGCGACGAGGATGCCCGCGGCGACCGCAGCCCCGGCGAGTTCTATCAGCTGGATATGGAGATGGCCTTCGCCACCCAGGACGACATTTTCGCCGTGCTGGAGGACGTGCTGCCCCCCATCTTCGCCAAGTTCGGCACCTACAACGTGGCCTCCTCCGCCCCCTTCCGCCGCATCCCCTACAACACCGCCATGGAGACCTACGGCTCCGATAAGCCCGACCTGCGTATCGACCTGACCTGCAAAAACGTCAGCGAGTTGTTCGTCGCCAGCGAGTTCGAGGCCTTCAAGGGCCAGACCGTAAAGATGGTGCCCATCAGCGACTGCGCCCTGACCCGCAAGCAGGTGGAGAAGCTGCTCACCGACTGCGAGGTCCAGTCCGGCAGCAAGGCCTACTGGTTCAAGGTGGACGAAAACGGCCAGCTGGCCGGCGGCATCGCCAAGTTCGTCGCCCCGGTGGAGGCCGAGCTGGGCAAGATCATCGACCTGAAGCCGGGCACCCTGGTGCTGGCAACCGCAGGCCAATACGCCACCAAGTCCGTGGGCGTGCTCATCAAGACCTTCGGCGCCGCCTGCGAAAACCACTTTGACAAGGAGCGCTATGAGTTCTGCTGGATCGTGGACTTCCCCATGTACGAGATCGGCGACGAGTCCGGCGAGC